>Ga0208130_1000623_pt1 | contig 18053 bp, 23 predicted proteins | sample ETNtaG_31_FD_185771 | JGI IMG/M metagenome (GOLD analysis project Ga0208130, IMG submission 185771) | Marine microbial and viral communities from oxygen minimum zone, Eastern Pacific Ocean - ETNP201310SV78 (SPAdes) (version 2) | ecosystem: Environmental > Aquatic > Marine > Oceanic ...
GCTGCATTTATATCTGAGACTGTTAGATCTGGAATTATTTCAGTATCAAAAGGACAACGAGAGGCATCTCAAGCTTTGGGATTAAAAAGTAATTTTATTATGAGATTGATCATAATTCCGCAAGCGCTTAGAGTAATTATTCCACCTCTGACATCGCAATATTTGAATCTAACTAAAAACTCCTCTCTTGGAATTGCAATAGGCTATGCTGACTTAGTTCATGGATTTGGAGGTATTTCACTAAACCAAACAGGAAGAGCTATAGAAATTATGTTGATGGTGATGCTGACATATTTAACGATCAGCCTAACTATCTCATTTTTTATGAATTTATATAATAAATCTGTTCAATTTAAAGGTAATGCATGAGCACTTCTGCTATTCAAAATATCTCTCATAACAAGTACTACAACTGGTTAGTTAGAAACCTATTCTCATCTTGGGTTAATACTATTTTAACAATAATTGCCCTCATTTTTGTTTATCAGGTTGGAAGTTTTTGCTTGAATTGGGCATTCTTTTCAGCTGATTTTAGATACAATTTTCAAGGAGAGCTAATTACTGATCGTGGTCTTTGCTCAAAAAATATCATGCCTGGAGAATATGGAGCTTGTTGGGCTATTATTTACGCTAGATGGGATCAGTTTATGTATGGACTTTACCCCATTGAAGAAGCTTGGAGAGTAAATTTAGTTTACGCTCTTTTACCTCTAGCGATAATTGGTATCCTTTTTGATAAAATCCCATTTCGTAAATATTTTATTTATTTTACATTTGTTTATCCCTTCCTTGCTTATTTCATGCTTTATGGTGGACCTGGTTTAAGTGTTGTAGGAACAAATAAGTGGGGCGGTCTTTTAGTAACACTTTTTTTAGGAGTTACCGGTATAGGTTTAGCCTTTCCCTTAAGTATTCTTCTAGCGCTAGGTAGACGATCGAAGATGCCTATTATCAAATCTCTTTGTGTTGTTTTTATTGAATTTATTCGAGGCGTTCCTTTGATCACTTTGCTATTTACTGCAAATGTAATGCTCCCATTATTTCTTCCTGATGGCGTTAACCCAGATAATTTATTAAGAGCCTTGGTTGCAGTTACATTGTTCCAATCAGCTTATATGGCAGAAGCAATAAGAGGAGGTTTACAGGCTATACCTCGAGGTCAAGTAGAGGCAGCTCAATCATTGGGTTTAAGTTATTGGCAGACCACTAGAAAAATTGTTTTACCTCAGGCTCTGAAGATTGCAATACCTCCAATTGTTAACACTTGTATCGGGCTATTTAAGGATACATCGCTAGTATTGATTATTGGTCTCTTTGATCTATTGGGAATAGGTAGAGCGGCTTTAGCAGATATGACTTGGACTAAATTATACTATGAGGTTTATGTTTTTATTTCTCTAGTTTTCTTTATATTCTGCTTTGGTATGTCTAGGTATAGTTTATATTTAGAAAAGAAATTGAAGACGGATAATAGTTAAAATGACAGAGCAAGTAATCCAGCTAGAAAAAGTCAACAAGTGGTATGACGACTTTCATGTTCTCAAAGATATTGATTTATCTGTTGATAAAGGTCAAAAAATTGTGATTTGTGGTCCTAGTGGCTCCGGTAAATCAACTATGATCCGTTGTATTAATCGTCTTGAGGCACATCAAGAAGGTAAAATTGTAGTTCATGGAACTGAGCTTACTAATGACCTCAAAAATATTGATTTAATTAGAAAGAACGTTGGAATGGTTTTTCAGCAGTTTAATCTTTTTCCTCATTTATCAGTTTTGGATAATATTTCTTTGGCTCCAATTTGGGTTAAAAAAATGCCTAAAAAAGAAGCTGAAGAAATCGCCATGTCATACTTGGAAAAGGTAAAAATTCCTGAACAGGCAGAAAAGTTTCCTGGGCAATTATCAGGTGGTCAGCAACAGCGTGTTGCCATTGCGAGATCTCTTGCGATGAGCCCAGATATAATGCTATTTGATGAGCCTACCTCGGCTCTTGATCCTGAAATGATTAAAGAGGTTTTAGATGTGATGATCCAATTAGCGGAAGAAGGTATGACTATGCTGGTGGTGACTCACGAAATGGGTTTTGCAAAAACCGTAGCTGATCAAATGATCTTTATGGATGAAGGACGTATAGTAGAGCAAGCAAAACCAGACGAATTTTTCAATAACCCCAAAAGCGACAGAACAAAACTTTTCCTAAGCCAAATTTTAAATCACTAAAAATCTTTTTTAGATGTATGAAATATTTTTAGCTCTTCTTTCGGGCTGGATTGTATTTTATTTTGCAGTTTTCCTTCCAGGACCAAATACTTTTTTTGTTGCCTCAGTGGGCATGGGTGGAAATAAATATCAAATTTGGGGAGCCGCTATAGGAACTGCTGTTGGATCTTTTACTTGGTGTCTATTAGCTACTACCGGAATATCCTTTTTAATCTCTCAATTAATGGGTTGGGGTTTTTATGCTCTAAAAGTATTGGCTAGTGCTTACATGCTCTATCTGGCTTACCAAATAGGAAAGCAATACTTCAACTCTCAAAATGAATTAATTAAGTCGACTAATGAAAAAAACTTCTTCTACAGTATGCGAAAAGCTATCATCGTTGCCTACACTAATCCCAAGGCTTTTGCTTTTTGGTCAGCCTTAGCAACAATCAAATTCAGTGAGAATTTAACCTTTCAAATAGCTTTAATTTTTTCGATTGGGTCTTTTTTTATTTCGGCAATGAATTACTCTATTATTGGTCATTTTTTTGGGTTGAAGAAATTTTCAAATTACTTTAGTAGACCTAAAAATATCGTAAATTTAATCTTTTCTGGATTATTTATTTTTGTGGCTGTGGAGATCTGGTTATTGGGCTAAAGGCCCTTTCTTTTCAGAAAAGGGCTCTTTAAAATTTTCTTGTAAAACGAGTATCGATCTCTTTTTGTCGACGCTCTAAATCAAACAAGTCTGCTGATCCTGCAAGATATAATTCATCTCGATTGAGATCTTTGGAGTCTTTCTCCTTTTTAATCAGGATCACTTGTTGAAGAGTTTTGAAAATACTATTCATTAAGCAGCTTGTTTTAGGGGTGATGGGAATGTTTTATTCCTTTGATAATGAGAGTATGCCCACTGCCAATCAGTGCCATATTCAGTTTTGCAAAAGTTCTCAATTCCATCTTCTTTTGTCTTTGTAATAAAGTCAAAAAGACCAAGCCAAAACTTGATTGATCTTCCTGTGAATGCATAAGATTTGTTCATTTTTGTATTTCCTTTCAAACATATATATATGCTCAATTAAAAAATTTACTTTTGCTAATATAGAACAGCTAATGTCTCTTTATGAGACCACAAGCAATAATCCAACCAAAACCATCACACTGCCTGTAATTTGATTTAATCTTTTAGCAGCTGAAGGTTTCGTTACCCAAGACTTAATTTGATTTCCCGCTCCGCAAACAACTACCAAAGAAGCAAAAACGCTAAAATAAACAGTGAGAATAATTTGAATACCTGTCATCAAACTAATATTTGATAGGTCTAAAAAAAGAGGAATAAAAGAAAGATAGAATAAAATTACCTTTGGATTTGTTCCCCCAATTAAAAATCCCATCAAAAATTGTTTAACTGTATTTGTTGGGATCTGATTGGAAGAGTCTAACTCAAGTTGAGATAGTCGAAATTGCATAACTCCTAGATAAATTAAATAACCTGCGCCAATCCAACGAACAACATACATGACCGGCTCAAGGTAAACTGATAAATATCCCAAAGAAAGGATAGCCATAGTCAAATAAACAACATCTCCAACTGCCTCTCCAGCTCCTAAAATTAAACCGGAGCGAAGTCCTTGGGATGTGGAAACAGAAAGGGCGGCTAAAGTCCCCGGACCCGGAGAGATTCCAAAAACAAAAGCTGCTCCAGCTAAAGAGAAAAAAGTCGCCAAATCCATCGAGCGAACATTAAACTTTTCCTATATGGTCACAACTACAAAATGTTATTATGAAATTTAAATGAATTATTCCATTTTTGATGGCCATAACGATGTGCTCTTTCGTTTATTTTTAAAAAATAAAATCAATGCTCATGAAGATTTCCTCTCAGGAGATAATGAGGGGCATTTAGATTTACCTCGAATGGAAGAGGTAGATTTTAGAGGAGGGTTTTTTGCAATTTACGTTCCTTCACCTGAAGTTGAAGTTAGCAGTAGTGATAAACCTATTCGCTATGACGATATGGAAAAGGATGAATATTCCCTACCTTTACCTGACTTAATCGGTAGCGATCAGGCTCTACCTATTGTGATAAGAAAAATATCTCTTTTATCTCAAATCGAAAAACACTCTCAAGGAAAAGTTAAAATCTGTCTTTCTGGCTCAGATTTGGAAAAAAGCTTTCACCAAAGAAGTCTCTCTATTCTAATGCACATTGAGGGGGCAGAGTGTATTGATGATAATTTTTATAATTTAGAGGCCCTTTATCGATCAGGCCTTCGTTCGATCGGGCCCGTATGGTCGCGTCCAACTATTTTTGGAGAAGGGGTACCTTTTGCCTTTCCACATTCACCTGATACAGGAAAAGGACTTACAAGCAAAGGAGTAGAGTTAATCAAACATTGTAATGATTTAAAAATCATAGTTGATAATTCTCATTTAAATGAAAAAGGTTTTTGGGATATAGCCAAATATTCTCATAATCCTTTAGTGGCAACTCATAGCAATGCCCATCAACTATGTCCTCATACTAGAAACTTAACGAATAAACAACTTGATGCGATTAAAGAGACTAAAGGAATGGTTGGAGTAAATTTTGCTCCAGCTTTTTTAAGACCTGATGGGAAAATGATTGCGGAAACAGATATTCAACTAATAGTCGATCACTTTAAATATTTTATTGATTATCTGGGAGAAGAATATGTTGGATTTGGCTCAGATTTTGATGGCGCCATGATGCCGAAGAACCTATCAAGTGTCTTAGGGATGACACTTTTAATTGAATTAATGGTCAAGCAAGGTTTTAGTGAAGATTTAATGAAAAAACTTTGTCATCAAAATTGGCTATCTCTAATAAAAAGAACTTTGACATAAAAAATTTAATCAGAAACTTTAGTCTTATATTTTATATGCTATAATTTTGTTATGGGACTTCATTTTGACTATAAATCTAAAGCGGGTGAGCGTGCGATGGAAAAAGAACGCAAACGCCAAGAGAAGTTAGCAGCTAAAAAGGCTAAGAGAGAAGCTAAAAAAGAAGCTGAAGAATTGGCTGAATTAGAGCGTTTAACTAATCCTAATGCATCACCTGAAGATAATCAGGAAACTTAAAACTGATTATTTTCAAAAAAATATTTTTTTTCGATCAATAGTATCGACTTACCCATCTTTTGTCTTGTATGCTTTTTGCTCTAAGCTCATTGACTTTATCTGACCTTGATACCATTTTTTGAAATCATCTGAGGTATCGGTATAGAGCATCACTTTTTTTCTGATTAAAAACAACCCTAAGTCCGCTTCAGGAATTCCGACAAAAGTTTGTCTTTCGGTATGCATAACTTTAGTAGAGGAGGGCAGTGGTTCCTCTTTACAAAGAAAATATCCATAATGTTCTCCCCACACATAACGAATAATAGGAGTTGTTGCTTCTACCATCATGGAAACATACTTTTGCTCATTTTTAAGAAAAGACCCCATCCCTGGAACTGGCTGGTGAATGGCAGCAAAGGTTAAACCAATTTTTTCTTTGGGCACCCATACTGAAGGAAAAGAGACATGAAGAGCGATTAATTTATTACTTCGATGAAAAACTGCTAAATCTTCTTGAATAACAAAACCCAATTCTTGAAAATTATTAAAGGATGTCAGTTTAGAAGGATATTCCTTGGAGAGGATAGATTGAATTTTTTTACAAATGATCTGATCGTGATCAGATGTATACATTTCGTCAAAGTATATATTTTCTTTTGCTTTTCTTTTTAAATTTAAATAACGATTTTCTTCTTCATCAAATTCAATAATTGGCAATTCTCCAATTTTTTTTATTCCAGGAGCAACTGTATAAATAGGTCCATAGGATTGCCAATCAATCATTTTGTAACTAAAATTATTATTCCTATAAATAAAATAGCAATAATTATTAATTTTTTGAATAAAACCTCTGAAATTTTTCTGTGGACCAGATAACCTAACCAAACACTAATCATCACCATAAAAGCAATTGGATAGTAAGTAGATACAATTTCTAAATAGCTTCCACCCAATAAAATATAAAATATTACCCGAAGACTATTGATAATAAAAAAGTAGCCTGCCATTGTAGATCGCAGTTCTTGCTTTGAAGAAAAATGATCTTTGTATCCCATTAACACAAAAGGACCACCTATGGTGTACACCCCTTGAATAAAACCTCCCAAAATGACCAGAGCTTTTTTGAGAATTTCTGGGATGAGTAGATTTGGTAAAAATAAATTAAAACAAGCGTATACGATCAATAGTAACGCAAAAAATTTGATCAACCACTCAGAGGTTATTGAAGAAATCAATAGCGTTCCTACTAAGGCACCTGGGATAGTATAAGCTAAAATTTTTACTAAATGACGCCAAGATAGATGTTTGTAAGATTGAATTAATACTGCTAGCCCAGAGGAGAGGCCTACAATCATTGCTAGTTTTAGCAAAGAATTAAAATCAAAAAAAAGCCCACTAAGACCAAGGAATATGATCGTTCCCCCAAAACCAAAAATACTCTCAATTCCATAGGCAATACAAGCAATCGTAGCGATAATAGGGAAACTTGGCATAGTGAATAAATCTCGAATTAATTTAGAGTGTTTTATGTTAAAAGTAATCTATGTATTTCAAATCACTTATTATTCTGATTTGTATTTTCATATTTAAATTCAATACTGTGATCGCGCTAACTCAAGATTTATCTCTGACAATTTTAGTTAAATCTCCCATTACAATGGAATATGTTTTGGCAAAAAGTGTCTGTAAATTACTTGATCGTGAGTTAAGAATATCTCATAGTTTTGGCGGATCCAACACCCTTGACTGTTTCACGCGCTTAGACGATAGCGTAGATGAAATAATAAAAAAAATTGAACAAAACCAATTTCAATATGCCATTATCAAGAAAGCAGACCTAGCAAATAGACCTTCAAATCTTGCGATAAGATCTATTTTATATTTTCCAGCTGGTGAAGATTATGTCTTTATCACTAATCAAAACGTCGATCCCACAATAATTAAAGATATCAACTACGGCATCCTCAATCATTTATTAGAATTTCGTTATTTGCATGAAGCCTTCTATAACTTTGATGAAGAAAATTTAATTGTAAAGCAAGATATTCCTATGCATATGGGAACCTTGAGATTTAGTGATGAATGGAAGACTGATAAAAAAAGAAGATTTATAGAGGTAGACTGATTTTTGTGAAACCTTCAGTTACAACATAAATAAAAAACAAAGCAAAGAAAACGGCTCCTATAAATACTCTCATAAGGGAAACTTACTAAATAGATTTTAAGAGTAAAGTCTATAAACTGTGCAAAATTGTCATGAGCGAATTTCTATTTGGTTTTACTACTGGCCTGAGCTTCATTCTGGCTATTGGAGCTCAAAATCTTTTTGTTATCGAACAAGGTATTAAGAAAAATCATATATTTCTGGTCACCACAATCTGCGCATTCAGTGATTTTTTATTAATTTTTCTGGGTATTTTTATTTTTTATTCAATCCAATCAATAATGACCACTAAAGTAACTTTGTTTCTCAATTTAGCCCTAATTGCATTTTTACTGCATTTTATATGGGGAAAAATTAAATCATTTCATACACCATTAGAGGTAAATACTTCAAAAGAAGCTATTCCTAAATCAGCCATAATAGCTCAAACATTAGGCTTCACCTTTTTAAATCCCCATGTGTATTCTGATACAGTTTTTATTTTAGGTAATCTCTCTAAATCTTTTGATTTCTTAAATCAAAAAATTTTATTTGGATTGGGCGCTACCTTGGCTTCTTTTCTCTTTTTTTATTTTATTGGTTATATGGGATATTTTCTTAGGCGTTATTTTCTAAATAAAAAAATCTGGAATATTGCTAATGTTATTATCATTATCTACCTGATTGGTTTAGTTATCTTTCTAGTTTTTTCAGAGTTTTTCTAAAACCATCTAATCATTCCAATAATTCCTGCACTAGCATAAAAGAATTGTAAAAATAAAATCCCTTTGTGTTTTCCTAGATAGGCCCAGACTCCAATAGCTATCGCAGATATTAAAAGTAATGTAAAACCTAAAAACTCAGCACCTATATTGAATGCGACTAACAATGAGTAAACAATAGCTGTAATCACACCAAACCACTCTAATGATTTTTGTAGATTCATAAAAAATACTTTACTGTCTAAAAAATTAATAAGCTAATGGTATTTAACTTGCGCATACTTATTGTGCAAACTTGGCAATACTCATTTTAAATAATTTTAGTAAGCTACTAATTGAGAAGAGTGGAAATAACAAATTTTATTAAGTTTAACATAAGATTCTCAGCTATTCCCTCCTAAAAAGATAACTGACCGCTCTTCTCTTTTAACTTCAAACATGAGTAACTTCACTACACTTTATCCAGCATTACTCTTCCCTGCCATTCCATTAATGATGATCTCATTTGGAAACAGATACACTTCTCTTGCTTCCTTAATTAGAAAAATTCATGATTTAATTGTACTTAATAAACACTCCAAAAAAACCGCAGGGCATTATTTTGATCAAATTCTAATATTAACAAAGCGTTTAAATTTAGTTAGATCTGTGCAAACTCTATCAGGGTTAAGTTTCCTTTGTAATCTTTTTAGTATCTTTGCTAGTTATTTAGAGGAATACCAGTTGGCATTAAACTCCTTTGGTCTTGGTGTTTTAATATTTGCTATTGCAATTTTAATGTTCATTTACGAAATTCAATTATCTACTAGCGCTCTTAGTAAACACTTAGAAGATTTAAAAGACCTGAGTTAGATCTGGTTTTCTAACCTACTTCCGCTATTTTATTGATTATTAATGAAAAGATTTACTCTTTTATTTTCGGCTTTTTTTTTAACTAGTTGTGCTGGAACATATAATTTTGCATGGTTTTCTATTAATCCTTTTCATCCCCAAGGGTCAACTAACATTGAGTTTTTAATTGGAGGACTTTGGACTACAATTTGGATATCATTAGTCAGTTTAATTTTAGCGGCGATATTAGGGCTTATAGTAACTCTTCCCAACTTTAGTTCAAAAAAATCTATTCGATCAATAAATCTTGTATATGTAGAAATTTTTAGAGCAATACCAGTATTGGTTCTTTTGCTCTGGATTTATTATGGTTTACCATCCATATTTGGTGGAGGCTTATCTTTTAATCCTTTTGTTGCTGGTGTCATTACTCTAGTTTTGCATGAGTCAGCTTTCATCTCTGAAATTTATCGATCAGGCATTCAGGCAATTAAAAAAGGTCAAATCGAAGCTGCACGATCTTTAGGTCTTAAACCTAGTTTAGTTTTTTTAAAAGTGACTTTACCTCAAGCGATTAGAATTATCACACCTGCACTAATGAATCAGGGTATCTATATTTTGAAAATGAGCTCACTTATATCAGTTATAGGTTTAGGAGATCTTACAAGAAGAGCTAATGAATTAATAGTTACTACGTATCGTCCTTTGGAAATTTACTCATTCTTAGTTTTAGAATATCTAGTCTTAATCTTAATAGCCTCTTTTTTTGTCCGTAAATTAGAGAAGAAATTTGAAATTAAGTAACAGGATTAGTCTTAAGAGCTAATCCCTCTTTTTTAATTAAATATCGCATGTGAAAGAAAATTAAGAAGGCGGCGATGATATTACTGCAAAGGATAGCCCACCAGATACCATTCAACCCAAGCCCTAAAGTTTGAGAAAAAAAGTAAAAAGTAAAGGGAGGAATAATTGCGAGTCTTAAGAGAGTATAAAAAGCATTAATTGTAGGCTTTTTCATACCCGATAGAACTGAGCCACTTTGATGAATCACCTGATAAACAAAAGTAAGAAACGCAGCCATGAATAAATAGCTTCCAGCTATTTTAATTACTTCAGTATCTCGAGTGAATAAATATGCCATTTGTTCACCTGCGAGAAAGAGAATGGCTGAGCCAAAGACCATTAGTAATAAAGCTAATTTAAGCGAAGTAACAAAGGCCTCATAAATTCTGTCAAAATTTTTAGCCCCATAGTTTTGGCCTGTCATACTTAACATTGCTGTATTAAGACCAATAGCAGGTAAAAGGATAATTTGTTCTATTCTTAAAGCTATACCATATCCGGCACTAGCACTTGCTCCATAACCTGTCACATATTTTTGAATAATAAAAAAACCTATTCCAATAAGTAACATGTTCATACTTGCTGGAAGAGCCTGCTTGAAAATATCAATAGCCATCTTAATTTGGAGTTTACAGTAGCTAAATTGAAATTTTTTGGACAAAGGACTTTTAAGAACAAAATATCCTAAATAAATGACATTAAATATTTGGCAAAGAATGGTGGCAATTGCAATGCCCATTGTTCCCAATGCAGGGAAAGGACCAATACCTAAAGACAGAATAGGGTTAAAGATCAAATTTATTATAAAACCAATAATAAGAGCATTTCTATTTTTTTTTGTATCACCTTGTGCATATAAAAAAGAGTTGATGACATTGGCAAAAATAAAAAAAGGAGCACCATATGCTAGAGTTTGCATATAGCGAAGACCATTTTCCAAAAAAAGATCACTAGCTCCAAAAAATATAAAAACAGGTTCTGAAATTTTATAGGTGATATATCCAATTAAAACTGAAAGAATTAGAGAAATCGTTAAAGATTGAATGTATATGTAAACAGCATCTTCTTCTTTTTTTGCTCCTAGTAAGTTTGAAACTAACGCTGTTGTTCCTTGTCCAAAACCTACTGCAAAAGCTAACAGTATGAAATAGACGGGGAAAGAAATGGCAAGTCCTGCTAAAGCCTCGGTGCTAATAAGACCAGCGTAAAATGTATCAACGACATTATAAAGCGTGTAAAAAAGCATCCCAATACCAGCTGGCACGGCCATGCTTATCAACTGCTTTCGAATATTACCCTGTGTGAGATCCATAAATTAAAAAGGTTTCACTACTACAAGTATAACAATTAAGACAAGAAGGATAGTTGGAACTTCATTGATTATTCGTAAATATCTCGAGGTATAATCTCTGTAATTATGCTCTAAGTTTTTTCTGATTTTTGCTAAGTACATGTGAAACCAAGTTAAAATAGCGACTAATATTAACTTCAAAATCAACCACCAAGCAAAACCAACGTAGTGAATTAACCCCAAGCCAAAAACCCAAGTTAAGATCATGGCTGGATTCATGATAATTCGAAGAAGCTTGTATTCCATTTTTTGAAAAACTTCATTCATTTCTTTATTGGTGTTATTTTCAATGTGGTAAACAAATAATCTTGGTAGATAAAAGAGTCCTGCAAACCAAGAGACAAAAGAAATAATATGAAGTATTTTTAATGTCTCATACATTGTTTAATTCCATTTTGCCTCTGGAGGCATTGACATAAGTATGGCATCAATATTACCACCTGTTTTTAAACCAAATAAAGTTCCCCGGTCATATAATAGATTAAATTCCACATAACGAGATCTTTTTTGAGATAGGGTTCTTAAATCATCTTTGTTGTAATCAAAATCTTTCTTTCGATTTACATTATCGATAATGAAGTTAATAAAATACTGACCAATGTCTTTAATAAAAAATAAATCTTTTTCAAAATTATTACTAATATAGTCGAAAAAAACTCCTCCAACTCCCCTCGGCTCTTTTCGATGTTTCAAATAAAAGTATTCATCACATTGTTTTTTAAATTTTTCATAATATTCTTTATCATGAGGGTCGCATGTTCTTTTTAAGCCCTCATGAAAATTTTCAGTTTCTTTATCTTCCGGAATAGCGGGTGTTAAATCACATCCTCCACCAAACCACTGTTTTCCTTTTGTGGTAATATAGCGAGTATTGAAATGAGCAGCTGCAATTTTAGGATTTTTCATGTGAGCCACGACGGAAATGCCACTAGCCCAAAAACTTGGATCTTCCTCAGTCCCCGGCATATTACCTCTAAATTCTTCACTAAATTCACCATGTACTGTAGAAATATTCACACCAACTTTTTCAAAGATCTCGCCCTTAAGAATAGACATTAATCCACCTCCTCCTCCAGGTCTTTGCCATTCATTTTCCTGAAAAGTTGAACCATCAACTTTTTGGATAGCGCCAACCATTTGATTACGTAGTTCTTTAAACCATTTTTCAGCTTGTTTTTGTTGATTTTGTACTTGTTCGCTCATACCCATCCATGCAATTCGTTTTCCAATAACGAAGTTAGGAGGAGTATATGATCATCTCGATCATTAAGACAGGGGATATATCCAAATTTTTTCCCACCATTTTCCATAAAAATTTCTCTATTTTCTTCATTTAGTTCTTCAATGGTCTCTAGGCAATCAGAAGAAAAGGCAGGGCTAATAACATGGATATCATCGGTACCTTCTTTAGCTAAACTTTCAATTGTCTTATCAGTATAAGGTTGTAGCCACTCTGCAGGACCAAACCTTGATTGAAAAGTTGTCATATAACTATCTTCAGGTAAGTTCATGGACTCTGCAACTAGTCGTGTTGTTTTCCTACAGAAGCAGTGATAGGGGTCTCCTTTGTCTAAATATTTTTTTGGAATTCCGTGATAACTAAAAAGTAGTTTCTTAGGTTTATCATTCTCACTCCAAAATTCTTCAATACTATTTTTCAGTGCTTGAATATAGAGAGGTTGATTATAATAACTTCCAATAAATCTTAACGAAGGAACCCAACGCCATTTTTGAAGCTCTAAGGCAACTGCGTCAAAAGTTGAACCCGTTGTAGCAGCACAATATTGAGGGTAAAGGGGAAGAACAATAATGCGATCACAATTTTGTTTTCTTAGATTATTTAAACCTTCTGCAATACTAGGATTGCCATATCTCATCCCAATATCAAAAACTAGATTGGAATATTTTTTTTCTAATTTCTCTTTGATGAGGTTTTTTTGTTTTTTTGTGTAAAGCAATAAAGGTGAACCATCATCTGTCCAAACTGATTGATAGGCCTTTGCAGATTTAGCGGGCCTTGTGCGAAGAACTATACCATTTAAAATTAACCACCAAATTGGTTTTGGAGTTTCGATTACCCTCTCATCACTTAAGAATTGTCGGAGGTATGTTTTCAAAGAAGGAGCTGTTGGTTCATCTGGCGTTCCTAAATTTGTCAAAAGGATACCTGTTTTTAAACCAGATCCGTGGATATAAAGCTCGTTGCCTTTGAAGTTTGCCATTGAAAAAAGGTACGTTTTTTAGGCTAATTTAGTTCTTATTTGTTCGATAAAAAGGTGAATATTGGTCTCAGGTGTGATCTTTTGCACTCCATGATCTAAGCTTGCAATCCAGCCAGAGCGTTGACTGACATCAAAGGATTGACATAAATCAATGTATTCGTTAAGTGCCATTAGAAAATCAGATTTTTCAGGAATAGCTAAAAGTTCATTGGAAAAATTACCCTGTAAGGATAGGTGGGTTTGAGAAAGTTCCTTAAAAATATTATGCTGTGTTCCAAGAACAGTTAATTGTAAATTTGATATTCCTTTAAGAAGTTCAAACTTAGAGTGAGAAATATTTTTCGTGAAATAACCAATACGATTAGGATATTGATCAGCTATTTGTTCGATAAAGGGAAGACAATAGTCCTCGAACTCCTTATCCGTTAGCTGATTAGCCTCAGTGTCAAAGATCATTAATAGATCAATGTCATTTTGAAATTGGATATCAATATTTTTTTTTAAAATCTTTTCTAATACTGGTAGGGCTTCAATTAATAAATTATCAGTAATTGGATTATTGCGAACTGCAAAGTGGTATAAAGTAATAGGACCTCCTGTAAACCCGATGAGAGATTTATTTTGAGGAAGAGATGAGCGTATATTTTGAAGAGCTAGGTGCTGGAATTGAATGTATTCTTCAAAGGCATCTATGTGTATATTATCAAGCATCGATCTAGATAAATTTTTCTCAAAAACAGGACCAGGACTAAAAGATAATCCCATACCTAAAAAATCAAGTGGAAATAGTATATCGCTAAACAAAATAGCAGCATCAAAATCAAACTCTTGAACAGGACCTAATGTTACTTCACAAGCTAGTTCTGGCTCACGACATAGTTGTTCAAAAGTATATTTTTGTTTGAGTTGTTGATAGTGATTATGATACCGACCAGCTTGGCGCATCATCCAAATAGGGGGAACAGCTTGATCTACTTTTTGAAGAGCATTGCTGAATGATTGATTATAAATGTGAGACAATATCTCTAGCTCCATAAGTGATGATGTAATCTGCCTTAGCGCGACTAAACACATTCAAAGACTCCATTAATAAATCAGGGTATTTACCCAGCCCTTGGGAGTCTAATAATTTTAAACTCGCGAATTCTCCACTGACTTGATAGGCCCCTGTAGGAAGCAGGGTTTCCGCCTTAATTTCTTGAATTAAATCAATTGAAGTCATTCCGGGCTTCACCATTAAATAATTAGCTCCTTGAGCAGCATTAATAATTGAACTTTGAATAGCTTTAGATCGATCATTGACTGGAAGTTGATAAGAGGATCGGTCATATCCTTTAGGCGTTGAATTAGCAGCCTCACGAAATGGACCATAAAATCCACTTTTGAATTTAGTTGAATAGCTCATTATTTGAGCAGCATTAAAATTATTTTCATTGAATATTTTTCTTAAATACTTGGTTGTATCTTTCATCATATCACTCGGAGCAATAATATCTGCCCCTGCTTCTAGATAAGTGTTGGCAGCTAAACCCAAAGCATAGTGAGTTTCTGGTAAATTAATTTTTTTATTATGAGATATGCCACAATGACCATCTGGAGTAATAGAACATAAGCAAGTATCGATCAATAATGTGAGATCTTTTTTAAATTGAGTTTTTAATGATCGAATAACCTCATAATGAAAACTAAAATCTTCTGGCAGTTTTTGCTTTTCTTTCGGTACTATAAAGAAAAGAAAATTACGCAAACCTTTTTTTAAGTCTTTTTCAACCGCTTTAAGGATAGTGGATTGAGGCCAACTATAGTTTTCTCCTAAGCCTTTAATTTTTTTTGGAGATTTAAGCCTTTGATCAACAAACATTGGTTGAATTAACATTTGTTTAGAGAGTTTATTTGTTTTTCTAATTGGAAAATAGGATTTCATTTAAGTTCATATTTTTTAAAGTCTTCATAACTAAGATATACATTTAATTGTTCTTTAGGAATAATTTTAGAGATTTCTTGATAGGTATTACCTGGCCCACAAGCATTCTTTTTATTTAAGATATCAGGACGAAGTTGAATAGCCAATTTAAAGGCTGAATAACTCATCCAATAAAAACTCTCTGCTAGAAAAAGATTATCAATCGTCTGCTCATTTAATGATGGAACTAATTGATAATGAGCAAAAGGCTGAAAGGAATTAGATACCTTATTCTTTTTATAAGTCAGTTTAATAGGTTTTGATTTGGATTGAATATAATAGCTTTCAATAGGCCGATATTTTTCCCCAAAACCATCAAAGCTATAGTTGACCTTGACTCCAGTTTTATTGAATTTTCGCCAACTAGTTACACCAGCAGTTCCCAAAAATCCAGCTTTAGAAATCTTTGATTTGGGCAAATTTTCTGTTCTTGTTGCAAGAATATGTTTATGAGAGAGGTCTTTTTTTAGAGGTAATGGCTCCCGATTAAACATTTTATAATTTTTAAGATTAGAAGGAAAAATATACTTTACTTTTTTAGTTCTAGGTTTTGATAAGTATTTTTTTTCATGAAAATATTTTTTAGTATGTTCATCTTTTCCTCTAGCAAAAAGAATTTGTTGATCTAAAAAACTTTCAACCGTCACACCAATATCTAACGCACATCCTCCACCCCATCGTGATAAAAATTTCCTTTCTAACTGAGCTTGATGAAAAGAATGAGGGTCATTGATTGATTGTAGAATATTATCTAATTTTCTATTTTTTGCTGAGTACTCTAAAGCAATACATCCTTGTGCTGCGGCAGCTGGAAAATTGGATAAAGGTAAAATGATATACTCAAACTGATTAAAATATTTTCTAAATTTTTGAAATTCTTTATTATTAATTTTCTGACCATATTGAAAAACACGATCAATTGCAGCTTTTGCCATAAAAACTCCATCATGTTTGTTTGATAAAATTATTTTTTCTAATCGAGTGGTAATATTTCCACGAATGCTATTCGATTTAAATTTTTTGTTTGGTAAGAATTCACGCAAATGGCGGAGATAAAATCTTCTCCTTGGCGAGGATGTGGCGATTGTGAGAGAAGATCGGTGAATTGATTTTTTTTTGATCAATAAAACATCACGAGGATCGTCTCGATTCAAGCAAATAAATTTGGATTTTTTTGAATGTTTGACAGGCAGGTCTTTAAAGGAATGAACAACTAAATCAGTTTTATTTAAATGAAGTTGTTTGCTGAGAGAGTTAGTAAAAACTCCAAAACCATGTTTTTCCCATGACTTTGAAGAAGTATCAGTATCCCCAATTGACTCAGTGTATTGGATAGAAATTGGACCTTTGAAAATAGTTTTAATTTTTTTAATGGCTAAATGAGTTTGTATTTGAGCAAGAAAGCTTGATCGAGATAAGACTTTAATTTCTTTCATTTAAACTAAACTATAGATTATTCGTATTTTAACTAAATCTTTTAGATAAAAAAATGGAAATTGGAATAGATAGTTTTGCTGGCTTAAGAGAAGGCGAACATGATGGCGCTGCAGCAATTAACGAACTTCTTGAACGCATTCAATTTGCTGATCAAGTAGGCCTCCACACTTTTGGAATAGGAGAGCATCATCGTCAAGAGTTTCTTGATTCTTCCCCATTTAATATTCTTTCAGCGGCAGCGGCAAAAACTGAAAAAATTAAGTTGATCAGTGCTGTGACTGTTTTAAGTGCTTCAGACCCTGTGCGAACTTTTCAAAGTTTGTCTACTCTTGATCTGATTTCAAAAGGAAGAGCTGAAATGGTTGCGGGCAGAGGTTCTTTCTCTGAGGCATTTCCTTTATTTGGTTTTGATTTTAAGGACTATGATGATCTCTTTATTGAGAAATTAGATCTCTTACTTCAAATTCGTAATAATGAGTTTGTGAATTGGTCAGGAAAATTTCGACCTGCTATTAATAATCTTCCAATCTATCCTCGTCCTATACAAGATCCACTTCCCATATGGCTAGGAGTAGGAGGAACACCTCAATCTTTTGCTAGGGCAGGTGTTTTAGGATTGCCTTTAATGGTAGCTATCATTGGGGGAAATACCCATCGTTTTAAACCCTTGGTAGATATCTACCGGGAAGCTTGGATGCAAGCGGGCCATCCTCCAGAAAAACTACAAGTTGGATTACATTCATTAGGATTCGTAGGAAAAACTATGGAAGAGGCTATTGACCTTTATTATGAGGGTTATGCAAAAATGTTTACTAAAATTGGTCGAGAGCGAGGTTGGGGACCAGTGACTCGAGAACAATTTGATCAACTAATTGGCCCATTAGGAGCTATAGTTTTAGGAAGCCCAGAGCAAGTTGCAGAGAAAATACTAAGACATAGTGAGGCACTTGGTGGAATTACCCGTTTCCAATTTCAAATGGATATTGCTGACATTACCCATCAAAAACTCCTTAATTCTATTGAATTAATTGGTAAAGAGGTAATACCTCTTATTAATAAGTAGTAAGAATTTTATTTTTGATGCCTTATGCGTCTAATTTTCTATTTCTTTTGGAAAGGAAGCTACATATTTTAAATTTGTGAAAACACATAATTGGAAATCAAATTATTTTAGCACTCTTGAGACAGAGATAGATAAGATCAAAGAAGAGGGTCATTACCGAGTTTTTAATAATATTGAGAGAAAAGCTGGTCA
>Ga0208130_1000624_pt1 | contig 18038 bp, 11 predicted proteins | sample ETNtaG_31_FD_185771 | JGI IMG/M metagenome (GOLD analysis project Ga0208130, IMG submission 185771) | Marine microbial and viral communities from oxygen minimum zone, Eastern Pacific Ocean - ETNP201310SV78 (SPAdes) (version 2) | ecosystem: Environmental > Aquatic > Marine > Oceanic ...
ATGTTATATCTTGCACGGTATCAGAAGACGCTGTAGTTGATAAAGATTGACTCCCTGTTGGAGACCATAAAACTTCATCATATTCAATTCCTTCTACATTAGCTGTTATTTCTACACTATCAATACCTGCGCATTTTTCTATAGTGGTGCCGCTAAAAGTTATTGTATTAGCCCCATCTACATAGCTTAATGTTAAGGAAGCGCAAGATACCCAGCCGTACTGACTGTTTGGCTGCGAAACAATATTTCCGTTATTAAAATAAGCATAAAGTTTAGTACTACCGGAAACATATAAAAATATTCCAGAAATACCAGGTTGAGTTGAGTTTGTACAATTTGAATATAATTTTGTTACAGTTCCTACACCCTCTTTAGAATTCCCATAGTATGTGGTAGTAGAGAATCCTGTTAAGTCTTGAGTACAATCAAACTCCGCCATGCTCTGATCTCCATAATTGAAATAATATAAATTTATAGCCGGACGATCTACCCAAGCTATTTGTTTATCGCCATTATTATGGAATGTATTCACTGACGCGTTATTTATAGTATTAGTACCCGTCATTCTAACCCTATAAAATACAGGATATGTACCTGAGCCAGCATTCCCACACGCCTCTGTAACATTAACAGTATTATCGCTTGATAAAGCTTGTATTACTGTCCAGTTTTGTTTATTATCAACACTTTTTTGAAACTCAAATTGGGCACTACTTGTAAATTTAGGCGTAGCTGTTAAAGTATAAGAGTTTGCGGTGAAATATTCAGATATAGGCACATCAACACCATCAATTGTTTCGTGAGTCTGCACCGCTAAAGTTACATATGAACCAGCAGCCCACTCGACACCATGAGTATGGGTATAAGGCCCTCCCGCGTTGTTTATATTATTAGGGTTTATAGATACTGTATATTCATAATTATCACCTTCAACATTTTCATTAAAGGCTACTTGTGTACAATCACCCGCGTTTGTACAATCTGAATTTGATAATGATCCGCCTGACCAAGTGTAAACATTTGAAGCACTTGATAATTGACTTGTTATATCAATATTTGAATGATACGAATTGCTTGCAAACAATTTAGCGTTTAATGTTATATCAGCACCTGTTATTCCTTGTGTAGGCCCTGTTATGTCTGCGGTATATGTTACATTTGTATTAACTGTCAACCCGTTTGTACAAGTTAATTGTGTACTTGTGTTACTCCAACCTGAACCACTATCACTAAAAACATAAGTAACATTTACATTACCTGAATTTGGCGCGTGTGTAGTTGGAGTGTAACTATGTATTGTTGTAGAACTTCTAACTGGTGAAACTGTTATAGCCCCAGTTCCAGGGTGATATTGTATGGTAGCCCAGTCAGGAAAAGTTGAACAAGTATAACTACCAGTAGTCCCCTCAGCTGTATCGGTACAGTTAATAGTTGCATTTGCATTAGAGTATCCCGATGGTACTACTATGGTTGCTGTATATGTTGCAGTACCTGTTTGATACACACCAGGTGAAATTGAATTTGACTGTATTGTACCACTTGTAACAGTTGCAACAACCGGGTCTCCTACTAAACCATTCGATACACTTAATCCAAAATCAGAACAAGAACCAACCGGTAAAGTTGTGGTGTCATCTGTATTTAATTGAAAAGTACAATCAATAGTAGATGCAGTATTTCCATATTGACTTGGTATCGCTATAGTAGCTGTATATGTAATATTACCTGCTTGTAATTGAGCAGGAGTTATTGAATTAATTGTTCCAATTGAAACAGACGCTACACTTGTAGAATTATCACCTACATTTCCACTTGTCATTGTAAAATTAAAATCTTTACAATCTAAAACAGTTGCGCCATCTATAATTGAACTATCAAGACTTAATAAATTACCTAAACCTTGTATTGCAAATTCTTGAGTATCTATATCAGGAGTTCCTTCTATTCCAACATCTTTTGTTACACCAGAAACATTTGCAAACCACTTACCTTCTTTTTCTTTAAATTCAACTATTTGCCCTTCTTGTTGATCTGTTACAATTGAACCAACGGACCAACCTTGTTTAGATGATGTTTTTGCTTGCGTTCCTTCATAGCTTATTGTTTTAAAGTTTTTAATTGCTGAAGCTTCTTGGTTAAATATTAATTGTACTCCAGAACTTTTAAAAGTATCGCTATGGAATGTATTTCTTGGCACGGAAGGATGATAATGTTCGTATAAGTTACCGTTATTAAAACTGTAAAATTTACCATTAATAGAGAGTGCTGGTTTTATAACATAAGTTAATCTTGAAACCCATCCGTCTACATCTTCTTTAAATGAAATACTTTCAGCTTCTGCCGCAACAGCGTGATCAAAAGATATAATATATTGATCCGCAAATTGGTCATAAGCACCAACTATTTTTAATTCTTGACTATTTATTTTATCTCTAAAGTAACTTTTCATACCCTTACTAGATATGATAGTCAAACCATCTCTTGATAATCTTAATACAGAATTTCTAGATTTATCAGCAAAGTATATTCTATTTCCATTAGTTGCAAATGATTCAGGATCTTTAGAAATACCAAATTCACCAGAATAAGGAATTGCTTGGCCTAAAACATTGTTAGTTGAAACTAAATTAACATTTCCATCAGCATTAAATAAAGCGTCTTTGTTTGCTAATATTCTTAAAACTTTGTCTTCACAGAATGCAGTTAAATCAGTATCTCTAGCATGTAGTTTTTGTATACTACCATATTCAGGGTTTAAGTCTTTTGTAATTTTTTCTCCTGTGTTAAACTGATTTAAATTATTTACACCATTCCTTGAATTATATAAACCAGAATATATTAAACCTGATTTATTAGTTTTTTGTTTAAATGGGCTATCTATAGTAGTCGATGCTTTAATTTGTGTGCCTATAAAAACTTCGTTAAAATCATCCTTAATCCTATTAGACTCTACTCCATCACTAAAATCAAAAGCATTATACCAATCTAAATTTTTTACTGTATTAAAATCAGCAATAGGATATGAATCACTTATTTCGTAATATATATCTAATATGTTATTATCTGGAACTGTTTCAAATATAGATGGCCCTGTGCTAGAAGAATTACTAGGTGATTGTATTGATGTATAACATATGTAAAATCTATCAGGATAATCTGTATTTACATTTTTAAAATATATTTGATCTACAACCCCTGTACTATCTGTAAAGTCAAACGTTCCTTGTGGAGTAGTTGACCAACCACTTGAACCACTACTACATGGCGTTACATTAAAAGTATTAGCAGATGCTCTAAAATCATTTGCTATTTGGTATTGCTTAGATACTTGGTCCTCTACTTCAATTATTGTTCCATCTTTGAAGTAATATCTATACCTTGTATCCTCAGTTGCACTATCTGCCACCGCATATTGTCCTAAATATACCGCATTAGTAGGGGCTGTATATACAGGGCCTATCCATCTTGAACTATCGCTTGTTATTTCAAAATTCCCTGTAACACCTCCTCCTCCTTGGGATATAGCTTCATTTGTAAGATTACTGTCTTTTTTTACTTTAATAAAAAATCTAGCGTCCTTAGATACTGAGTCTGGATCATTAATCGTAGTTGGCACGCTTTCAGATATATCTAATATTTTGTATTGTGATATATTTGCTACTAATCCTCCATTTGCCGCCTTCTTTAAAACAATAGTATCATTTTCTTGTACTTTATTTATTTCATAACTGGGCACTGAAATCCAAGCATGAGATGTATTTTGGTTATCATCATATACACTTTCTGCTATAAAATTATAATACTCTGTAGCAGAATCTTTTATATAATACTTAAAATGTGTTATTCTTGCATCAGTAGGCTTGTCACCAAGCATTTTTATATTTAATTTCTTAGGAGCATTACCTGCAAATTCTCTTTTAATTAAACCACTTTCATTACTAATAACAGGTGTTTGTCTACCATATTTATCTTCAAAAGCAACACCTAATTGATATGTTCTCCCGGATTTAATTGTTCTTCTGTCTGAGCTATTTGTTCCGCTTATAGCAGTTCTTGCTACAAATTCAGTCTTACCACTACCTTGATTAAAATCAGGATCATAATTACCTAATTCTATGCCATCTACATAATTACCAAATACAAGTCTATTCCCTATAATATCTAATGCTTTAGCTTTATAAGGCACATTGTCATATTGTCTAATTAATTGATTTTCAGGTAAAACCGAATAAACACTTTCTTTTGTTATAGAAAGCGATACAGACGCAGCAACATTTGTAATAGTTTTATATATATAAATATTAGCATTATTTGCTTCTTTATATAATATATCAATAGAATTTAAATCTGAAGGATAAGTGTTTTGATTTATACTCAATGTAACACTTAATATATTATTTAACATTCTATCATTATAACCTTCATCTAAATTATATCCTCCGGTTAAATTAGGGTCAAATATAGGATCTGTAAATGGTGATATAACTGAATATTGTCCATTTTTAAATTTCCATCTATAAGCAAATCTTACAATTTTATCTTCAAATAATGGTTTTTCCGGCAGCGTACCTCCTTTAGTTATTGCAATACCAGGAGCGTTAATTGGCTTTTTCTTTATAACAGTTATATCTTCTTCTGTTATATTAGAATTACTAATCTGCGTTGTAGCTGCGTATGGAGTTGTTGTATTTGTGTATGTGCTGTATGTTACGAATTCATCAATATCTATTATTTTAGGCTCTGAATTGTTGTCTGTCCATATAATATTTCTATCTAATATTGCTATACCTGTAATTTCGTAATCAGGAAAGTTTAACGTAGTACCAGCTGTATCTATTACAAGAGGTTTTGAAACATCTGTACTTGTATTATGTTCTATAATACCTTGTTTAGTAGAGCTTTTAACAAACCAATAAATTTTATCATTCTCTTCATCAGCTATTTTACCAATACATTTTGCACCAGTGCCAAATTTTGACGCTTCTGATAAATCTGTTAATAATTTAGTACCTTGAATATTTTGGACTGTACCAGCATCTGATTCATTTGTTGATGACACCTGAATATTTTGCGCATCTGTATACTCGCCATCAGGAATTAATCTCTCGTCGAGGTCCTTATTCATTTTTCCACGAAGGAAAACCTTTTTTATTTCTGGCATTTAATTAATGTTTAATCTGCTTAGACTTGCCTCTCATAACCTGAGTAAGCTCTTTTGATTTAAGGTTGGATAATCTTAGTTTAGCATTACGCATTGCTGCTCTTCTGTCTCTTCTAAATCTGTTTACTATGTATTCTGGTATATTTGCTTTTGTAGATAAAATAGCGTGGGCTATATGTTTATATATCGCTTCTTCTGCGAGTTTATGGATTTGCATTTCATTATCAGTTCCGAGACCATCGGATATATATTTAAGTGTTATAACTTTTCCTGATAAATTACTACTAAATCCAAATTGACCATTTGGTTCGTCAATTATAAATACTCCGTTTAATTGTGTAGTTTCTGGATCAATACCAAATCTTTTACCTTCACCAATCATTGCATTTCTATCATTATCTGAATAAAAGTAATCGTCATTTAAATCTGTATTTGGCACGTTTTTAAATCTTTCTGTAGTAATAGATGTCGATGTTAACACAGATTCGTTATTATCATATAAGTATTCTGCTTCGTCATCTTGTAATATAGATTGACTTGGCCTTGATGTTATTTGTGATGGATACAATATTCTTTCAAGCCCATCCCCATCAGTCCAAGCTAACTGTACGTAATTAACATAATCTTGTGGCATTGGGATTGTTAATGTGTCTCCAACCTCTACTTCTTGTATTTTTTCAACCCTTGACACATCGTAGCTAAATTCTTGTATTGCTCTTTTAGCGTGGAATAAAACATCAGATCTGCTTGCTGTATTAATTATTTTACCATCGCCAACATAAGATACTATAAAGTTATTTATAATATCATTTAAAGCAATGTATCTGTAAGTACCGTGCTTTATATTTTTTAATTTAACTTGGATTGCTGTTCCATTTGCTGGTGCTGTCGTAAATGTGATTACACCTGTATTAGCGACATAAGTATATTGGTCATCATCAATTTCATTTCCTGCTTGGTATACTATAAAATCATTTTCTGTGGCTGGTAATGGGTCAAATGTAACAGTAAAATTTTTGTTAGAGCCATCACCGGTAAAATTATTTGCTACCGTGTAGTATTCTTTAGCTGTTTGTGTTATTAGTCCCATTTATTATGATTTTTCTTGTGTTATTATTTTAGTTTCTTTGGCATCCGCTACTTGAGCTATATTAGGATCTTTAATACTAACACCTGCATACAATAATATTTTTAATACAACATTTGTTTCTTCAGAAGGATGCAATTCAAAATTTGATGATTGCCCTGCGTTATATAAAGCTGTACCATCTACTTGGGTATAACCCCATTGAGGTGTCGCTGGCTTTCTAACATATGTACATGAAATACCCGACGTAATTGATGTAGGATATACTTTTATATTCCAATCTAATGAAATATTAGCTATGCTCTGTATAAATACCGGGTTATTTGTTGTTGGATTAGTTAATTTAGAACTAGTATATTCATTTAATGTTTTTTGATCAACTTTTTCTAATTCTATATTGTTATATGTTAATGTCCCTAATTTATGTAAATCAGAAGGGATTTGGAAAGAGTCTGTTGAATAAACAAGAGTAGCTTCTTTTTTAAACTTACTCAGTTTTTCATCAGTTATTTTATATAAATCAGCATATTCAGTATCATTAGACGCTAATCTTTTATATTGATTTAAATCAAAAAAATACTGCTCAAAAATTTCAGCTTGAGCTTGGTTAGCAAAAAGATTAAACTCTTGTGGAGTTAAATATCCCCTATTTTCTTTGTTTATAATAGCAAGTACTTTTTGATAAACTGTATTTATATTAATCATTTTTTATTTTTTATTATAGTAACAGCCACGATTACAGTGGCTATCACTATAATCTGACTTTACTTAAGTCTTTTTTCTATTGATTTATATACTTCTAAACCTTCATCTGTTTTTAAGAAAGCTGTAAAGGCTGAGTAAGGATGCTCATCAAATGGCACTGTCATAATTTTTTTATTTGTTGACGCCCATTTAAATGTTCTTTGATCATCAGATATTTTTAATATTCCTAATTCAGCTGCTTTAATAGCCATATTCCTAATATTAATATCATCATCATTCGCTAGTTCTAAGAACAGTTTAGGATCATTCTTAGCAAATAGTAATAAATCTCTTTTTATTTCTTTAGAAGTCATATTAGATACCTCAGAACCAATGTTTGTTCTTACTATTGCTTCTGCTTGATCAATATCCATTGATTTAGCTGCATTTAGCGCATCAATTTCAAGTTCTATAATATCTAAATCATCTTCTGCTTCTTGTTCTGCGTCAAATTCAGCAAATACCTTTCCGTGATCCGGGTGATATAATGACATTAATTTTTGCAGAGTTTGTTTTTCTTTAGGTACAATTAATACACCGTCTTCAAAAACTATATGACCAAGTCTTGCGTCGCCTTTAAATTCATCAACGAAACAAGTTTTTTGGTTTAAAGTATATTTTAATTCTCTTTCATATCCTTTTTCTTTATCGAACCAAAATATGTTTTTACCTTTTATTGTGTATGTAAGCGGGCTTTTCCCGTTTATTAGATAGTATGATCTATCTTTTATCTCCCATTTAGGGGCTGTTTTTGTTTTTGTTGCCATGATATAATAAGATTAAATAATAAAAAAATACAAGAATTCCCGACCGAAGCCGGGATAATTCTCATATTAAATAAGGATTAGTTTAATAACATAAAGTTATTAGCACCTTGTACTACTAAACATCTTTCAGATAAATAGTGTACCTCCATTGCGTCTAGATCAGATGTAGTCGCACCACCTACAGAACCTGTAGTCCAAGACTTCATTCTTCTGTCGTCAGCTTGAGAAGCTCTATATCTAACGTGAAGGAATGGTCTTTTGATGTTCTTACCTAATGTTTGATCGTAAACAGTTGATGTTCCAGCAGGAGCTAATACACCTCTAATGTTGCCTATTGCGCCTCCTGTTACTACGTCGTTTAAGTATTTCCAGTCAGTTTTGTAGAAGTCATAAGAACCTCTTCTGAAACCAGAGAAACCTAAGTTAAGTGCCATATCTTCGCTGTTTGAGAAAACACCATAAGATGTACCACCTGCTCCATAAGAATTTTGACCCGCTAGCATATCGTCAATGTTTAATGCAACATCTCTGTTTACAAATAACATATTTTCTTCGATAGCACCTTGCGTATCTAATTTCTTAAGAATTTCATCGAAGTCAGCTAAATCTTCAGTTGCTGTGTTTCCATCAACACCTGCAGTTACGTGACCTCTATCTTCAATTGCTGCGAAAAGACCTTCAGTTCCACCAATTCCAGTTACACCAGCTGCACCAGAACCTGATACTGCTAATTCACCTTCTACCATTGACATTTCTAAGTAATCCTCGAATCTAGTTCTTGTATCACCTTCTGCCTTTAGGTACCATAGGTAACCTGTTTGACCGTTTTCACCTGTAATTTCTACCCAACCAATTTGAGAAGCATCAGATCCTGAAACCTCATACTTATCTTTTAAGATAATTGGTTTGTTAGTAAACGACTTAAAAGATGGAGTTACCGCACCTGTCATACCTGCAGTACCTTTTGCAAATTCTGAACCGATAACAAAAATTGTTACTGTTTCACTGTTTGTAAAAGTGTTACCTGAAGTATTAAATGCTGCTGCACCGTATCTTTTAAGTGTTAAAGTAGTGTTATCTGCTGCAATTGCCGACACATAAGCGTTGTCAATTTTACCAGATGAAGCACCTTTAATTTTTACTGTTTGTCCTACTCTTATTGCGTGTTTACCTGAGTTTGCAATTGTTACAACACCTGTTGCGATTACAATAGTACCCGTATACTTTAAGTGTAGTCTACCTTGCTCTGACCATACTACTTGATCTGAAGCCATAGGCATTTCAGCACCTACCATTCTTAAGAAGCTAGCGATAGATCTGTCTCCATATCTTTCAACTTCTGCTTCGTATAACTCTGGTAAGTATTGCTGAGACCAGTCGTTTGAACCACCTGTAAATGATAGGTAGTTAGTCGACAAAGTTTGCTTTACTGGAGCTGGAACCGCACTTAAATTGGCTCCGCCAGTAGGAGTTATTACTGCCATTTTTTTTTATTTTTTTAAAGTTATTGTCTAAGTTTAATTTTTAACTTTGAACTATCATCACCAGTAATCGCCCTTATTTTCACTCCCCCGGTTTCAACTGTGCCAGTTTTACGTGGATCCATATTAATATTTTTGGATTCAGCATTTAACTGTTTAATAGCATCAGCTTTACCTTGTTCGTAAAAATGATTTGCAATTGCATCTGCATTGTCTGCAGCAAATAAGGCTTTATGATAACCAGCCGCATCTTGTAACATATTATCTTTACTGATATACTTATCTAATACTTTTAATATGTCGGACTGTTTATCTTTTACCTGTTGTGCGTCTCTAACGTTGAATCTATATTTTTTGTCAGCAACTTTAAATTCAAAACCTTTGAACTCTTCATTGAAAACTTTATTAGACTCGGTGTTAAAATGCTCAACTTGTCTTTCTTGCAGCTTTTGCTGTTCTGATTGCTCAGAGTTGTAAGTATTGAAAAACTCAATAGCTTTTTGTTGATCGCTGGTTAACTTAGAACCCAACTTGACTTCCTCGTAGTATTTGCCCTTTAATCCTTCCAAATAGCTTTTAGCTTTTGCAATTTCTTCTTTATAAGCGAGTTTTTTGCGCTTAATATCTCTTGGTTCATCAACTTCTTCATCTACACTAAAATTATCTTCAATTAAAAAATCAATTTCATCTTTTGTAAGATGTGATTTAGTTTGGTTATAGTATTGATATAATAAAGTTGAATCATCGATGTTAGAGTAATCTTGATTAATTTTTACATAATCCTCTAACGTTCCACCAGTCTCATTCATAAAATCTACAACTTTTTGAATGTTTTCTGGTAATTCTGTTGCCGTATCCTGTGCAGTTTGTACAGCTTCTTCTATTTCCTGTTTTAACTCTTCAACTGGAGCTTCTGTTTCAGGTTCTTCTTTTGCTTCCTCTTCTTCTATAACTTCTTCTAAAGTTAATTGCTCTTCCTGCACTTCTGGTTCAGCTTCTTTTTCTTCCGTTTTTTCTTCTTGAACGGTATCTGTTTCTGTCTTTGGTGGTTTATTTAAATCCACTTTATAAACACCATCTTCCATAGATGTTTGTTTGCCAGCATCCTCAAGTACTTTTTCTTCCTTTTCAGCTGCTGTCGGTGTTTCGTCTACAACGACGTCTTTATTTTCTTCCATGATATAATATTATAAAAATGTTTGCAGTTTTTTATCTAGGCTCAAACTGCTCTAAGCCAAATCCACCTAAAGTGTCAAATCCTGCAGATTCAAAACTTTTTGGAGGTGTATTATTATTTCTTTGTGATATAAGTTCAGATTGCTGAGATGCTTGAATTTTTGTTCTTTCATCTTTTCTATCTTCTTTGTACTTCTCTTTATCTTTAATTACATTTAAATCAGCGTCTTTAAGCTGCATGTTAAACTCAAATTCTTTTTGCATTAACATTATTTTGATTTCAGCTTCTCTTTCTAATTTTTGTGCTTCTAATTGAGCTTCAACTTGTGCTAACTGAGCTTTACTTTCTGTTATAGCCTGTTGCTTTTGAACATCAGCTTGTGCGGCAGCTTGTGCTGCTTGTGTATTAGATTCAGTTTGCATTTGAATATTTTCTTGTTGTAATGCTCTATCTTGCTCAAATTTATTCTTTCTTCTTAGTTTTAATAATTGATTTGCAAGTTTAAGATTTTTAATTTCTCTAATATCAATTGCGTCTTCAAGATTAATTTGTTCTTTTTGAAGAGACATTTGAATATTATTTTCAAGTATTTGTTTTTGCTCTTCATCTGGCGCTAATTCTAAGAATATACCAAAATCATGAAGTTGTAAATACTTTATTTCCTCTAAAGTACCAACATTTGATCTACCAATTGATTGTATAAACGATTTTTTAGTTGGACTAAATTCTAATACATCTGATATTCTAAGTGATATAGCTTCTGCTGTTTTAAGCGTAAGATATAAACCTCCTTGTAACACGTGTCTTGTAGCTGTATTTGAATTAGCTGCTGCTAGTTTTTGTAATCCTACTAATGCGTTTTTATCTGGTGTTGAACCATCTCTTGCTTCATTCAACCCTGTTACATCACGCATCATTTGTAAATAATAGTTATATGAATTTATTAAACTATTTATTTTTGCATTAGAACCTGATGATTGTAGCTCTTGCACAGGTATTTTGCCGTGATTAAATTCACCGTCTTGTGTCATTGACCTACCAATAACCGATCCTGTTTGAAAATACATATTCAATGCTTCTTGCGCATTATAATTTGTACCATTACCTAAATCAATTTCAGCAATACCATCAGCATCTAAATATACACCATCTGGTACCATTCTCGATAATACCTGTTGTAACTTTAAATGAGTTATTTGAATCATGTCGGCAAATGTTGTCATTCTGCTAACAAGTGATTCAACTTTACCTTTATATATTCTTGGCGCAACTATATTATAACTAAACTGTGCTTTAACTGTATTTGACTTTGGTCTTGTCATGTTTTCAGCTAATTGCCATTTTAATAATTTTCTTGTACCAATAATTTTTGCACCCTCGTATATAACCTCAATAGTTCTTTTTGATTTTTCAAACCTTGATCTTGAATCTTTTGGTGGATCGAATGTGTCGTCTTTTTTAATTGCTTTAGATGCTCCTGTTGAAGTTTCTTTTATTTTATGTACATCATCTTTATATGTTTTGTACTCAAAATATAATACATAAGCATACGCATTATCTTCATTATCTTTACCAGCATATGATTTATTGTATAATTTAGCATTTGTTCCCTGCCCTTCTATATCTCTCCTTACATCTTCATCTGTTAAATGTGGAAATTGCTTTTTTAAATCAACAACAGATACTCTTCTTATTTCACCAACATAATATATATCATCAAAATATGGTGATTCAGTATAAGAATAAACTAAATCTGATGGATCTACATATTTAATATTAATCCCCTCTGAAGTTGTATATTCATTTTTAACAGCACCTATACCTAAAACAGCTATATCATAATCTAATCTCTTTTTAATTAAATCATACTTATTGTGGTCAAATACATTATTTATAGCTTCTTCTTCTGCAATTTCAATAGAATCTTTATAATTTAATTGCATATGTAATTGCAATTCTTCTTCATTTTCAGGTAATGTATCTTTATCATTTTCAAATAAATTAATATCAAATTCATTTAAAACAGACTCTGAAAATTGTCTTGTACGCATATCTTTTAATAAAGTTTCTACATACTTAGTTCTTTTTTGCACTGAAGCTGGATCTTGTGAATATGCTTTTATATCATATGTTCTTTCTGCAATACCGTTTACAACTATATCTACAAACTTTGGTATAATAGGTACAGGTTTCCAATCTAAGTTTAAATATGATAAATCACCATTTACAGATAATTCATCTTTATATTTTTGTATTGATTGTTCACCTCTAGCGTATAATCTTAAACGGTGAAAATTGTCTCTGTTAGCATAATACCTAGCTGTACCAGAGTCTCTTTTAAACCATTCTGATTCAACTGCTTTTGCAACTTCTAAACCAAACTTTTCACTTGCTTTTTCAGCATTTGAAACTGCTTGGCTTGGGAATATGCCTTTTGGTAATAAATCCATCTATTTTATTATTTTTGAAATACTTCCTTCGTTATTATATTTTTTAAAACCAAAATCTAAAACTTTTGTTTGTCTTAAATGTTTTGGTTGGTATAAGTGTCTATTACATGCCATAATTGCAAGCCCTGAGCTTATTGCGGCATCGTGCTTGGTTCTATTATTTATATTAAATTTAGACCAATCATTCAGTGTTGCATTGAAATATATGTTTCCATAACTTCCATCTTCTTGTAATCCTACAAATTTATCTATATAAGATTCAATAGCTGCAGCGTGAATTTGCTTTATATCTTCAGATGTATTAGGTATACCACCTATTTCTTTTTCAGCTGTAGATAATTTATTTCTTGTTCTATCTGGTCTATTCATAGAGTATCCCCTATACCCTCTTCGTTTTAAATAATACAACAATCTTGGTTTATTATTTTCTGCAAGAAGTGGCATACCATAAAATACTAATGCCATAAGTACATCTTCAAAAAATATTTCAGCGGTTTGAGGTCTTGCAATATATTCTAAAAAGAATGAATTGATTGGTGCATCTTCCATACTAAATACAGTTAATCCGTGTAATGCACCTTTTGAACCTCTTCCATCAGTTGTACCTGATATATCATAAGAGTCACATCCAAATGCTCCTATATGTTCGTTTCCTGGATACTTACCCCCATTTTTAGTTATTACATGGTTTTGCAAATTTAAACTAGGAATCCAAGATATATTAAACCTTCCGTTTAAATCTGGCATAAAAATTACTCTTGAATCTTTAATACCATTTTCCCATTTAAAGTTCCCTTTTGTTACAGCACCAGATGTTAATACACCATCGTTGTAATCTATTTGTTCGTATATTTTTTGTAAATTAAATATACTATTTTTTGTTTCATCTCTGAACGCATGTTCTTCTGTTCTTGGAAATTGCCTGTAAAATTCATTTAATCCATCAGGATCATCTTTTAATCCATCAGCTTCATTTTCCCAATGCTCTACGACGCCAACATCGATTTTATCACCGTGGGGTCCTTCGACAGGAGTTCCGGGTGTATCGAATACAGGTAATCCAAAAGAATCAATGAATCCTTCGTAGTTCCATTCCATAGGTATGAACAAACTATATAATCCGCTGCTAGTCTGTCCATTGCGGTTTCTTTTTGTAACGTCTGAGTCATTGTATAATTTTTTAAAGTTATCTCCACCTTTATCTAAGGCATTTGAAGTAGATCCCATCATACACTTTCCTATAATCCTACTTCCTAGTCTCAGCGTTGTTTTAGTAACACGCCAGTTGTTTAATATGTTATCTGGTCTTTCCCATTTACCAGATTCATCGTGAACAAGTAATTTTAACTTTTCACCATCATAAGAGTTATCTCCTGTGTTTTTCCAGTCTATTGTTGTATCGAGCCCTTCGAGCGTCCCTGTGGGGGACTTGGATGTGGTTGTACTGGTGATGGACTTTCTTGTGAGTTTGGATGCGGGGACACGGTAGGCCAGCTCTGTCTTGGGGCGGTCCATTCCATCTTGTATTGGTTTGAAGAAAAATGGGTAGTGGGTTGATATTGGTACGACTTTGTCGGTAAACATCTTCTTTGCATCTGCACCAGTCTTCGATAAGATTCCGAATCTAGCGTCGGAAGTGATTGTAGCTTGATTAACTGTTTCGCTGCTCGACATGAAGCTAAATCCAGACCGTCTATTCTTAAGGTAGCAAATTCCGTAGCATCTATTATCTGCCTTGCAAGCTTCCCAGAATATGAAGAATAATCTGTTTGCTTCTCGAAAGTCTGGGTTCCCAACATCAATTTTGGACCATTGCAAGTAATTGTAATGAGAGCCAGTGATATAAGTGTCAACCCCTTTATTACGGAACCAGTAACCTTCTTCCCTTCTAGTAAATTCTTTATCAATGTAATCATGCCACTTGTTTTTAAAATCTTCTGGATACGTTTGCCAGTCGAATATAGTTTTTATATTTTTTAATTCTTTAGGGTACTCTGTAGCAATCCATTTATCATGCTTGCTATACACGTTTTCTGCAAGAGGCAAAGCAATTTTTAGGTTTTGTATTTCGTATATATCCCCTATCTTACCTGTTTTACTTATAACAACTACATCGTGTTCTTTGTTATAACCATATTCCCAGTACTTCTTTTTATTTAACCTATGTATTGTTGTACGCTTAATAGGTTCAATAATTTTATATAATGTCTGCTGATATGGCATTATTTAGATCTTTTTTCTGCAAATCCTTTAAAAGCTTCATTCTTTTCTTGAGGCTTATTTTCAAGCATTGCTTTTTCAGATTCAATCCTATTTAATATTTCAAAAGCATCGAAGATAGCTAATTTTTTTGTAGCTGCTGCGTTTTTTAATCTATCCGCTGCTAGTTCATCTGCTGCGTCTTCAACTATAATTTCTTCTTCAGCGACCTTGATTAACTCTTTTACAGCTTTATAACCAGCTAGTATTATAGAGTTTTTCTGTTCCTTTGTGTTCATACTTTATTGAAATATCATTTAATTTTATTCTATATAACCTTTTATCACCAACTATAAACTCAAATTCTGAGTACGGTGTAAAACCTATTAGCTCACCTTCTTTTACAAAATCTGTGCCGTCTGTGTAAACTACAATACCTTTTAATGGTTCTTCTTTGTTTTCCCATTTATCTTCTGATTGTATAGGATTTACAAAACAGTATCCGGGCATTGCTATCCAATTATCATTTCTTTTATACATGTACACTTGATCCAAGTAACAAAAATACATATCTTCTTTGAAATAATTACCACTATTTTTTTCATTTCCTCTTACATCGTAGAACCTTCTGAATATATTGTGATGCACTAATACTTCATCAGACTCGCGTAGAGGTGTTTTAAACGCTCCTGGAAGAGCTTTTACTATAGCTTCTTTACTTACATACCTATGGTCACTAATTGACGTGTTTAGGATTAAGTTTTTATCGGATACTTTTTTGGTGTTTTTATAGCGGTTTTCTTTTGGTTGTATTATTAAAGCGTATGGGTTATTCATAATCTAAATTATACTCTACACTTATCCCCATGTTTTTATTAAAAGATTTCCAAAGTAATACTTCTTTATTCTTTTTAATATATATTTCGTAATCTGTATCTTTTTCTAATATATTTGTGATTACATGGTTACCATAAACTTCTTGACCAATTTGATAGTGCATTGCATTATCTTTATAGTCTCTTCCTATACTAATCTTTCTTATTAGTTTCATTTGATTCAATTTTATCTATCTCGCCGGTTTCAACATTTATATTGCATTTGCCATATATTTCCTCTAAACCAGTTTTCATAGTATTTAATTCTATTTCTAATTGTGAAAACGCATGAGCTAATTTATGACCATTAATAGTATTTAACCCAATTTCGTTTTGTTTTGTAGACATTTTTTCTACTAAAGCTTTTAAATTATCAAGCTCTTTTTTCTTTAATTTCATAAGTCATTGAATTTGATTTAATTGTATTTTTTATATATTACGCGTTTTAGTTTATTTTGAATGCCGCATATATATAAGTTTCATTATTGTCATTTATATCATCACTCCCTCCACTCTTAAGCTGAAAGCCATTACTTAAAAATTGTATTGCTCTTGCACCATTAAAATCTACTTCAGCAAGATTTTGGTTTGGCCAAAGAATTTTATCTTTTACTGTATCAGTATCTCTTACAGAATCAAAAATTACCCAATTTCCTGTTCTGCTTATTGCTTTTAACATTACAAAGTTAGGTTGAAATCCTGTAGTTACAGTTGGGCCTGTTGCACTTCCATTACCAGTGTAAGTTCCAAACTTACTAAACCCTGATATACCTCTAAAACAATAAGCAATATATTCTGCTCCATCTGTATTTACATTATTAGTAGTACTTGCTCCTGCTTGAAATCCTAGTGTTGTAGCATTTTGTGTACCGTTTGGCATACCACCATCATTACCCATGCTGTTTGTTTGTGCTCCTGTTGTTTGCAAATATGTTTCATATCCATTGCTTAAATTATGATGGTTTACAATCCATGCTGAAGTACCATCAATTCTTTTATGAATAATCATTTCAGGTGTTCCTCCTAACCCATGAGCAACTTTTGATGTAGAAATTCCAGTTCCTTCATATTTCACAATACTAAATCCTGCATTAGTATTTGCACTAACTATTGATTTTATTGATGTAATTTTTTTGGTACCGATATTTAATGTGCTATTTTGTGATGTAGATTCATTATATAAAGCTGTTACACTTGCTGCGGTTAATGGGCCATCATAAATTCTAATTTGATCTATCTGCCCCGCTATAACACCGCTTTCATTTCTATTCCACCTATTGCCAAAATATGTGTCAAATGACGGTGTTGTATTGTTTAAAAAATTAGTAGTTGTACCTGCTATATGTTCAATACCATCTTTATATAAAGCGTATTCTCCATTGTTAAAAGTAAGAACTAAATGGTGCCAAGCATTGTCATTTATTCTATCCCCATAATAAAAGTCTTGATTTCCATTTGAGCTTCGGAATGTTAAAGCAAGGTGCCCTGAATTTAAATATAAAGCATATCCTTGAGTTCCTCCTATTGTTCCACCATTTCCAGCTATAGGTATTTCACCTGATGTATTTGTACATTTAATCCATAAAGAAACTGAAAAAACAGAAGTGGAACTTCCATAAACACTATTAGATACATATATTTTACTACCTGATGAAGCATTAGTACCTGAATAAGTTGCCGCATTACCAAATTTACCCGAACTATACGTAATTCCAGAAGCAGTTGCATTGTAATTTGTTGTTACGTCGTTTGCATTTGACTCAAAAGTATATACTGCTCTTGCACTAATATCAGCTTCGTCTAAAGTTATTGTAGGTTCATCATCATTTGCTTTCCAGTTCCAAGAAATATAAGTTTCACCATTACCATTTGTTTCAGTTGCGCTACCTAAAGTAAAACCATCTGCGTTAAAACCATCAAAATTACTTCCATAAGTTGTTTCAGCGGCAGTGCTATTTGAAGAAAGCTGGCTGTCTTCTCCTCTTAAAATATCAACTAAAACATGCCTATCTGTTCCTGACCTTTCTTTAAGCCAAACCAAATCAGGTTTAAATCCAACCCCTGTAATAGTATTTGTGCCTGAATTACCCGTGTAAG
>Ga0208130_1000625_pt1 | contig 18007 bp, 13 predicted proteins | sample ETNtaG_31_FD_185771 | JGI IMG/M metagenome (GOLD analysis project Ga0208130, IMG submission 185771) | Marine microbial and viral communities from oxygen minimum zone, Eastern Pacific Ocean - ETNP201310SV78 (SPAdes) (version 2) | ecosystem: Environmental > Aquatic > Marine > Oceanic ...
GATACAGATTTAACAACAAGATCAACAAGGTTAAGAGATAGATATATTAAGGATTTAGAGAAACCTAATACCTATAGGAATTAGTAAACTGGTGCCGGCACCAAGAGTCGAACTCGGGACCTACTGATTACAAATCAGTTGCTCTACCAGCTGAGCTATACCGGCGCGGGGCGAATTTTACATTAATTAAATCTTTCAGGGAATAGGTTATTTTAAATATCTAGTGCGCAACCAGTTCCTCCAAGGCCACAATATCCGTTAGGATTTTTTGCAAGATATTGTTGATGATATTCTTCAGCAAGATAAAACTTTGGGGCAAGCAATATTTCTGTTGTAATCTGCTGATAATTATTTTTGCTCAAAACTTCCTGATACTTTTCCATGGTTGAGAGGCTTAGGTCTAAATCTTCTTCAGATGAACAATAAATTACTGATCGATATTGTGTTCCTCTATCATTACCTTGTCGCATGCCTTGTGTTGGATCATGACATTCCCAAAAAGTTTTAAGAAGAGTATCAATTTTAATTACCGCTGGGTCATAAACAACTTTTACAACTTCAACATGATTTGTTTCTTCATAACAAACTTGTTCATATGTGGGATTGATAGAATTTCCTCCAGCATAACCAACAGAGGTTAGCCATACACCTTCCAATACCCAGAATTTTCTTTCCACTCCCCAAAAACATCCTGCCCCAAAAATTATTTCATTGAAATCAGTAGGGGTATCTGAGCTCAGATCAATGCCGCTAAGAAAATGTTTCATTTTTAATAAATACCCTCAATTGATATTTCTCCGTGTTCATATTTAATTTCTTCATTATCATTGATTTTCAAATTAAGACTTCCATCAGCATTAATCCCTAAAAATATACCTTCATTAATAATGTTATTGTTATGTTTAATTTTAATTTCATGATTTAAATGAACGCAATATTTATGCCAAAGCTCTTGCCAATCAGAAATTCCATTATCATAAAATTTAATATAACTATGAAGTAGTTTATTGATAAGTTCATCTCTTCTTAAATGAATTCCAAATTTATGTAAATCTCCCCACCAATCTTCTTTTTCAGGATGATTAAGATTTATACCTATACCTACTATATTGTTAATATCCTTTCCCATAACCTCTTTTTCAACAAGTATCCCTCCAATTTTTTTCTTATCAAGGAGCATGTCATTTGGCCATTTGAGGCCAATAGAATCATTTTTAATCATTGAATTTAGAGTTTTAACGCATATCAAGCCAACAATAAGGCTAAGAGGGATATTCTTTGGAAGTTCTTTAGAATAAATTGACATATAAACGTTGCCAGAACTTGGACTAGACCAATTTTTACCAAGCCTACCTTTCCCCATTGTTTGTTGTTCAGCAATTACTACATGGAAATCTTTATTTTGATCTATTCTTTTACATTCTTCATTGGTTGAGTCAATATTTTCAAATAAATGTAAATCAACCCTGTTCTTGGGCAATTTATCTAAAATTTTGTGCTTATTTAACATATTCACTTTAAAAAACTGTTGACTTAAATGCATTCTAGAACAAAAATAGCTTGCTTGATATGGAGAGGTGGGTGAGTGGTTAATACCAGCAGACTGTAAATCTGCCGCTTCGGCTACGTAGGTTCGAATCCTACCCTCTCCACCATGTCTATTTTAAGAGCAAAAAACACTACAAAAATAATCCCAAATTTATGTTGAAAAAAGGTTGAGTTTATAACTTTTTAGAGGGATAATACGCCACCTTAAATTAGGATGCTACGTGAACGGGCTCATATAGCTCAGCGGTAGAGCACTTGCTTGGTAAGTAAGAGGTCACCGGTTCAAGTCCGGTTATGAGCTCCATTTAAGTATATTTAATTATTTCAGAGAGGCATAAAAAAATGGCAAGAGAAAAATTTGAAAGAACGCTTCCCCACGTAAATGTAGGGACAGTTGGTCACGTTGACCATGGTAAGACAACACTTACAGCTGCACTAACAAAAGTTGCTGCTGAAGTATTCGGTGGAGACGCTGTTGACTTTGCAAATATTGATAATGCTCCAGAAGAAAGAGAAAGAGGTATTACTATTGCTACTTCTCATGTTGAGTATGTTTCAACTGCACGTCACTATGCACACGTTGATTGTCCAGGTCACGCAGACTATGTAAAAAATATGATTACTGGTGCTGCTCAAATGGACGGCGCTATATTAGTAGTAAGTGCTGCTGACGGTCCAATGCCTCAAACAAGAGAACATATCCTATTAGCTAGACAGGTTGGTGTTCCTTATATTGTTGTTTATATGAACAAAGCTGATCAAAATGATGATCCAGAAATGATAGAGCTTGTTGAAATGGAAATTAGAGAGCTATTAAACGAATATGATTTCCCAGGCGATGACACACCTATTATTGTTGGTAGTGCGCTAAAAGCTCTTGAAGGTGATACATCTGAAATTGGTGTTCCTTCAGTTCAAAAACTTATTGAAACATTAGACTCATATGTACCAGAGCCAGAAAGACCAGTAGATGGTGCTTTCCTAATGCCTATTGAAGATGTGTTTACTATTTCAGGTAGAGGTACAGTGGTAACAGGTAGAATCGAAACTGGAATCGTTAATACTGGTGATCCTTTAGAAATTGTTGGTATTAAAGACACATCTACGACTACATGTACTGGTGTAGAAATGTTCAGAAAATCTTTAGATGAAGGAAGAGCTGGTGAAAACTGTGGTGTTCTTCTTAGAGGTGTTGAAAGAGACGCTGTTGAAAGAGGTCAAGTTATTGCTAAGCCTGGTTCAATTACACCTCATACAAAATTTGAAGCTGAGATATATGTACTAAGTAAAGATGAAGGTGGAAGACATACACCATTCATGAATAACTACAGACCTCAGTTTTATTTTAGAACAACTGATGTAACTGGTGCTTGTGAGCTTCCAAGTGGTGTTGAAATGGTAATGCCTGGTGACAACATTAAAATGAATGTTGAGCTTATTGCTCCAATCGCTATGGACGAAGGTCTAAAATTTGCGATTAGAGAAGGTGGAAGAACAGTTGGTGCTGGCGTAGTATCAAAAATTATTGAGTAATTGAAGACTTATTAGCCGAGACCTTTGTGTCTCGGCTTGCTTGTCTCTGAGGAATATGAAAATTAATTTTAGGCCAGTAGCTCAATTGGTAGAGTACCGGTCTCCAAAACCGGGGGTTGTGGGTTCGAGACCCTCCTGGCCTGCCAAGTTTAACTTGGAGCCGAAATAGGAAATATATGGCTAAAGGATCAACTTCAAAATTATTAGATAACATTAAATGGTTTGCTGCATTAGCAGTATTCTCTGCTGCTGTTATTGGCAATAGTTATTTTGTTGAAGTTGCATTTTTATATCGAGTCCTTGGGGTCGTATTCTTATTTATTGTAGGTCTAGGCATATTAGCCGTAACAAATTTTGGTTCAAATGCAATTAAGCTAATGAGAGAATCAAGAACAGAAATAAGAAGAGTTGTTTGGCCAACTCGTATTGAAACAACCCAAACATTTTTAGTAGTTTTTGGTTCAATTATAGTTTTATGCCTATTCTTTTGGGCACTTGAATCACTTCTAACTTTTTTAACTAAACTGGTACTAGGATAACATTATGGATTGGTATGTAATTCAAGCTTATTCGGGCTACGAGCAAAAAGTTAAAGCTGCTCTTGAAGAAAAAATAGAACTTAATAATCTTGCTGAGAAATTCGGCGAAATATTAATACCAACGGAACAAATAGTTGAGCTAAAAGGCGGTTCAAAAAAAACAACTGAAAGAAAATTTTTCCCCGGTTACATATTAGTACAAATGATTTTAGAAGATGATTCTTGGCAACTAGTTCAATCAACCCCCAGAGTATCTGGTTTTGTTGGTGGAACAAAAGATAGACCTTTACCAATTTCTGAAGAAGATGTTAATAACATTATAAATAGAATTGAAGTAGGTGAAGACGCCCCAGCTCCAAAAACAATATACGAACCAGGTGAAGTAGTTAGAGTTTGTGACGGACCTTTTAATGATTTCAACGGTGTCGTTGAAAATGTTGATTACGAAAGGAACATGGTTAAAGTTTCAGTTCAAATTTTAGGAAGAGCAACACCAGTTGATCTTGAGTTTATACAAATTGAGAAAACATAATGGCAAAAAAAGTAGCAAACATTCTTAAATTACAAATACCTGCGGGTGGAGCTAATCCAAGTCCTCCTGTTGGACCTGCTCTAGGTCAAGTTGGTGTAAACATAATGGATTTTTGTAATGCATTTAACTCTGAAACTCAAAATGCTGAAAAGGGATTACCTCTTCCAGTAGTTATAACTGTATACGAAGATAAATCTTTCACATTTGTTGTTAAAACACCTCCGGCTGCTGTTTTAATTAAGAAAGCTTTAGGAATACCAAAAGGTAGCGGCGAACCAAATAGAGAAAAGGTTGGAAAATTAACAAGAGCACAACTTGAAGATATAGCAAAACAAAAAGAACCTGATTTAAATTCAAATGACATAGATGCTGCAGTCTTAATTATTGCAGGAACAGCAAGAAGCATGGGTGTTGAGGTAGATTTATGAGTAAGTTAACAAAAAAACAAAAAATTCTAGTTGAAAAAGTAGATCCTGAGAAAACTTACTCAGTGTCTGAAGCTCTAGAAATAATGCAATCTGTGAAGTCAGCCAAGTTTGAGGAATCTGTTGATATTGCAATTAGGCTGGGTGTGGATCCTAATAAATCTGATCAAAATGTTAGAGGTGCTGTAACACTTCCTAATAGTTTAGGTAAGGCTGTAACCGTTGCTGTTTTTGCAGACGGAGATCAGGCAGATGCAGCAAAAGATGCTGGAGCTGAATTTATTGGAATGGACGATTTAGCAGAAAAATTTACAAAAGAGGAAGTAAATGTTGATGTGGTAATTTCAACAAATGCTGCAATGAAAGTTGTTGGTAAGCTTGGTCAAGTTCTAGGTCCAAAAGGTTTAATGCCAAATCCAAAGACTGGAACTGTAACAGATGATGTTGCAACAGCTATAAATAATGCAAAAGCAGGACAAGTAAGATTTAGAACAGATAAAAACGGAATTATTCATGGAAGTATTGGTAAAGTATCTTTTGATACAGACAAAATTATAGCCAATGCATCTGCATTACTAGAAGAATTAAAAAAATTAAAACCAGCATCTGCTAAGGGTGTATATATAGGTAATGTTGCTTTAAGTAGCACTATGGGACCAGGAATAAAAATTAATTCCTCAGAGTTGGTATAAGTTTTAGCTTTATAAGAAATTATAAAGTTAGATAGTTGCGTTTACGCAGCCGTCAAAGACCGTAGGTGTCGTAAGACTTAATTTCCTACGTAGGTGGTGTTCAAATTGTAATTTTGCAATTTGTCGCCGAATGGCCGAAAGGCTTAAACAGGAGAATTGCTGTGGCGTTATCGAAAAGTGAAAAAGAAAAAATTGTAGGCGAAGTTAAAGAAGTTGCATCTAATGCATCATCTTTAGTTATTTCAGATGCTAGAGGCCTTAAGGTCAGTGAGCTATCTGAGGTAAGACAAAAAGCTACTCAATCAGGTATTCATATTCAGGTTATAAAAAACTCACTTGCTAAATTAGCATTTGAGGGTACTGATTTTGGATGTTCTGATGAAGTTTTAGTTGGCCCATCATTATTTGCTTTTTCATTTGAAGAGCCTGGTGCAGCTGCAAAGTTACTCAAAACATATGCTAAAAACTTTGATAATTTAGATATCAAAGCATTAGTTGTTGAGGGTCAATTGCTTGATGGGAGCCAGATAGATATTCTAGCTAGCTTACCATCTAAAGATGAGGCTTATGGTCTTATTGCTAATGTATTGCAAGCGCCAGTTACCAAGTTTGCTACTTTATTAAATGAAGTTCCAAGTAAACTTGCGAGAGTTTTATCAGCAGTTCATGACAAAAAAAAGGCATCTGCCTAAATTATAAGGAGAATTAAAAATGGCAACTAGTAAAGAAGATATTTTAAAGGCTATTGAGGAAATGTCTGTGATGGATCTTGTTGATCTTATTTCAGATATTGAAGAAAAATTTGGTGTAACAGCAGCAGCAGCAGTTGCAGCAGCACCTGCAGCAGCAGGTGGTGGTGACGCTCCAGCAGCAGAAGAAAAAGATTCTTTTGATGTTGTATTAAGTGCAGCTGGAGATCAAAAAGTTCAAGTAATTAAAGCTGTAAGAGCAATTACTGGTCTTGGACTTAAAGAGGCAAAAGATATGGTTGATGGAGCACCAAGTACTGTTAAAGAAGGTGCAAGTAAAGATGATGCAGAGGCAATGGTAGCTCAGTTAACAGAAGCCGGTGCAACAGCTGAACTTAAATAACATTAAACCTATAAATCTATATTAATTAAAAGGGCGCATTTATGTCATACAGTTATACAGAAAAGAAAAGAATAAGAAAAAACTTTGGTACTTTTGCAAAGGTCATGGATCTTCCAAACCTTATTGAAACTCAAACAAAATCTTATTCTGAATTTTTACAAGCTGATGTGGCGCCTGAAGCAAGGAAAAAACAGGGACTTGAAGAAGTTTTCCAGTCATTATTTCCAATTAAAAGTGTTTCAGGTAATGCTGCTCTTGAATATGTTTCATATGAGCTTGGAAAGAACACATATGATGTTCAAGAATGCTTAATACAAGGTTTATCATATTCCGCACCTTTAAGAATCAAAGTTAAATTAGTTCTCTACGATAGAGAATCTAATTTTAAAGAAGTAAAAGATATAAAAGAAGGTGAAGTCTTTATGGGAGAAGTTCCTTTAATGACTTCTGATGCATCTTTTATTGTAAATGGAACTGAAAGAGTTGTTGTATCTCAGCTTCACAGGTCTCCTGGTGTTTTTTATGATCATGATAAAGGTAAGACTCATTCTTCAGGAAAAGTTTTATATTCTGCGAGAATAATTCCTTACAGAGGTTCATGGCTAGATTTTGAGTTTGATCCTAAAGACATTCTGTTTAGTCGTATTGATAGAAGAAGAAAGATACCTGCAACAATAATGCTTAGAGCATTAGATATGGGTACAGAGGAAATATTGTCTGAGTTTTATGATGAGGATATTTTCACTCTAGAAAAAGACACTGTTAAACTTGCTCTGATACCAGAAAGACTTAGAGGTGAAACTTTACCTGTTGACCTTAAGGTTAAAAGTAAGGTCTATGTAGAGGCTGGCAAAAGAATTACAGCAAGACACATAAAAGAGTTATCAAATGCAAAAGTAAGTGAAATCACATTAGATGAACAATTTCTTGTTGGCAAGGTTCTTTCAAAAGACATTTTTAACAAAGAAACTGGAGAAGTTTTATTTGTTGCAAACACTGAAATCGATGAGGCTGTTCTAGATGCCTTAAAAGAAAATAATATTAATGAGATTTCATGCTTATTTATTAATGAGTTAGACAAAGGACCATATATTTCAAACACACTTAGAGCAGATCCAACATCTAATAGATTAGAAGCTCTTGTTGAAATATATAGAATGATGAGACCGGGAGAGCCGCCAACCAAAGACTCTGCCGAAACTTTATTTAATAACTTATTTTTCAATGAAGAGAGATATGATCTTTCTGAAGTTGGAAGAATGAAATTTAATAGAAGATTAAAATTAGATTCAAAAAAAGATAATCCTCATATTCTTGATAAAGAAGACATTATTGAGGTCATGAAGGGAATAGTTAATATTAGAGACGGCCATGACATTGTTGATGATATTGACCATTTGGGTAACAGAAGAGTTAGATCTGTTGGTGAAATGACTGCCAATCAGTTTAGAGTAGGCTTAATTAGAGTTGAAAGAGCTGTAAGAGAGAGACTTAGTATGGCAGAAGCAGATGAGCTTGGCCCACAAGATTTAATAAATGCAAAACCTGTTACAGCTGCAATTAAAGAGTTTTTTGGTTCAAGTCAGTTATCTCAATTTATGGATCAAAACAATCCATTATCTGAAATAACACACAAAAGAAGAGTTTCTGCTTTAGGACCTGGTGGCCTTACAAGAGAAAGGGCAGGTTTTGAGGTTAGAGACGTTCATCCAACTCATTATGGAAGAGTATGTCCCATCGAAACACCTGAAGGTCCAAATATTGGATTAATTAACTCCTTTGCTTCTTATTCAAGAACAAATCAGTATGGGTTTATTGAGACTCCGTACAGGAAAGTTGTTAATGGAAAAGTAACTGATGAAATTATTTATCTATCTGCAATTGATGAAGCTGAGCATGTTATTGCTCAGGCAAACGTTGCTTTAGATAAAAATAATAAATTTGTAGACGATCTTGTGGCAGTTAGGCATGCAAGTGAATTTGAGCTAATGTCACCTGACAGAGTTGATTTAATGGACGTATCTCCTCAACAGGTTGTATCAATCGCAGCATCCTTAATACCTTTCTTAGAGCATGATGATGCTAACAGGGCATTAATGGGATCAAATATGCAACGACAAGCAGTTCCAGTTCTCAGAGCTGAAAAGCCTCTAGTAGGAACTGGGCTTGAGTCTGTTGTTGCTAGAGATTCTGGAGTTTGTATTGTTGCAAAAAATAATGGTGTCGTTGAGAGTGTTGATGCTTCAAGGATAGTTGTTCGAGTAACTGATAAAAAATCTAAATCAGCATCCGATGTTTATAACTTAGTCAAATATACTAGATCAAATCAAAATACATGCATCAACCAAAGACCGATTGTTCAGATTGGTGATGTGGTGAAAGCAGGAGATGTATTAGCTGACGGACCATCAGTGGATAATGGTGAGTTAGCTTTAGGACAAAATATCCGTATAGCCTTTATGCCATGGAATGGTTATAACTTTGAGGATTCAATTCTTATATCTGAAAAAGTTGCTAGAGAAGATAGATTTACCTCTATTCATATTCAAGAAATTGTCTGTGTGGCACGAGACACCAAGCTTGGTTCAGAAGAAATCACTGCTGATATACCAAATGTTGGTGAAGGATCTCTTAATAAACTAGATGACTGTGGAATAGTTTATGTTGGCGCTGAGGTAGTGCCGGGTGATATATTGGTTGGAAAGATTACTCCAAAGGGAGAAACCCAGCTTTCACCTGAAGAAAAATTATTAAGAGCTATTTTTGGTGAAAAAGCTTCTGATGTTAAAGATACATCACAAAGATCCAGCTCAAAGGGTACCGTTATCGGCGTAGAGGTCTTTACAAGAGATGGTGTTGAAAAAGATGAAAGAACACAAGCAATAGAGCAAGATCATCTAGATCAATCTAAAAAAGATGCTGATGATGAGGCTACAGTTGTAGAGCAAGCAACTAAAACAAGGTTGTGTGAATTATTAAAAAATAAAAAAGCTATCAAAGGAAATGGTGTTAAAAAGGGTGAAACACTATCTTTAGAAAAACTAGAATCGCTTGAAATAAATGATATTTTCTCAATCAGAACAGATGCTGATAATGTAAATGATGTTATCGAAGATACTGAAAAAAGCTACAACGAATATATCAAAGATATCAAAACAAGATTTGATGAAAAGAAAGCAAAAATTACTAGAGGGCATGATCTTGCTCCAGGCGTAATAAAGATTGTTAAAGTTTATTTAGCTATCAAAAGAAGAATTCAACCTGGTGATAAGATGGCTGGTCGTCATGGTAATAAAGGTGTTATTTCCGAGATTATGCCTGTAGAAGATATGCCTTATGATGACAATGGTAATCCTGTTGATATTGTCCTAAATCCATTAGGTGTTCCATCTAGGATGAATGTTGGACAAATTCTTGAAACCCACATGGGATATGCTGCGAAAGGCATTGGTGAAAAAATTGATTCAATGATCAAAGCAAATGCTAAGCCTGCAGAGCTAAAAGAATATTTAGATAAGCTTTATAATAAAAATGCAGCTAACAAAGAAGATATTTCATCATTTAATAATTCTGAAATTCTTGAATTAGCAAATAATCTTAAAGATGGTTTGCCAATTGCAACACCTGTATTCGATGGTGCCAAAGAAAGTGAAGTTAAAGATTTATTAAAATTAGCTGATTTACCAGAATCTGGTCAAATCACCCTATATGACGGAAGGACGGGTACTAAATTTGATAGACCAGTTACCGTTGGTTACATGTACATAATTAAATTAAATCACTTGGTTGATGACAAAATGCATGCTAGATCAACTGGTTCATATAGCTTAGTTACTCAACAACCATTGGGTGGTAAGGCTCAATTTGGTGGCCAAAGATTTGGTGAGATGGAAGTCTGGGCACTTGAGGCATATGGTGCTTCATACTCATTACAAGAGATGTTAACAGTTAAATCAGATGATGTTTCTGGTAGAACTAAGATGTATAAAAACATCGTCGATGGTAGTTATGAAATGGATGCGAATATACCTGAGTCATTTAATGTTCTTAGCAAAGAAATTAAATCTTTGGGTATTAATCTTGAATTAGATTCAGAAAACTAGGAGATAAAATTGAGAGACTTATTAAATTCTTTAAAAACAGGACAGGATGATTTCACAACCATTTCTGCGGGTCTAGCTTCTCCTCAGGTAATAAAATCTTGGTCTTTTGGTGAAGTAAAAAAACCTGAAACTATTAATTACAGAACCTTTAAGCCTGAAAGAGACGGTTTATTTTGTTCAAAAATATTTGGACCTATCAAGGATTATGAATGCATCTGTGGTAAGTACAAAAGAATGAAGCACAGAGGGGTTGTCTGTGAAAAATGTGGAGTTGAGGTAACACTAGCTAAAGTAAGAAGAGAAAGAATGGGTCATATAGATTTGGCTGCTCCTGTTGCTCATATTTGGTTTCTTAAGTCCTTGCCATCAAGAATTGGACTTCTTTTAAACACAACTCTAAGAGAAATTGAAAGAGTACTATATTTTGAAAGTTATATTGTTACTGATCCAGGCCTTACTGAACTTGAAAAGGGACAAATTCTTACTGAAGAAGAATGGGTTGAGAAATATGAAGAGTTTGGTGATGAGTTCTCGGCTGGTATGGGTGCTGAAGCTGTAAAAATTCTTCTAGAAGAGCTAGATATCAATGAAGAAATTAGAGAAATTAGAGAAGAGATACCTCAAACTAATTCTGAAACAAAGCTAAAAAAACTTTCAAAGCGTTTAAAGCTTCTTGAGGCATTTAACGAATCTGGTAACAGGCCAGAGTGGATGATAATGGATGTACTTCCAGTGTTACCGCCTGATCTTAGACCACTTGTACCTCTTGAAGGAGGAAGATTTGCTACATCTGATCTTAACGATCTTTATAGAAGAGTTATTAATAGAAATAACAGACTTAAAAGATTGCTTGAGCTTAGTGCTCCAGAGATCATTGTAAGAAATGAAAAGAGAATGCTTCAAGAATCTGTTGATGCGCTTCTAGATAATGGAAGAAGAGGAAGAGTTATAACAGGAACAAACAAAAGACCTCTTAAATCTCTGGCTGATATGATTAAAGGTAAAGGCGGAAGATTTAGACAAAACCTTTTGGGTAAAAGGGTAGATTATTCAGGAAGATCAGTAATTGTTTCTGGCCCAAACTTAAAATTACACCAATGCGGACTTCCTAAGAAAATGGCGCTTGAGTTATTCAAGCCATTTGTTTATGGAAAACTTGAACAACGAGAGCTAGCTACAACTATTAAAGCTGCTAAAAAATTAGTTGAGAGAGAGACACCAGAAGTTTGGGAAGTTTTAGATGATGTTATTAGAGAGCATCCAGTATTGCTTAACAGAGCACCTACACTCCATAGACTAGGACTTCAGGCTTTTGAGCCAAAGTTAATTGAAGGTAAAGCTATTCAATTGCATCCATTAGTTTGTGTTGCTTTTAATGCTGACTTTGATGGAGACCAAATGGCTGTTCACGTACCTTTAACTTTAGAGGCACAGTTAGAAGCAAGAGCTTTAATGATGTCAACAAATAATATTTTGTCACCTGCTGACGGCTCACCAATAATTAATCCAACACAAGATGTTGTGCTTGGCTTGTATTACATGACTAGAGATAATGCAAACGCAATTGGAGATGGCAGAGTATTCAGTGATCCAGATGAAGTCCTAAGAGCATACGAAACTGAAACTTTAGATATACACTCTTCAATAAAAGTCAGAATCACTAACGAAAACGGTGATAAAGCAATTCATGAGACTACCGTTGGTAGGGTTTTAATATGGAGAATAACACCTGTTGAAGTAGGCTTTGAGAATATCAATAAAGTTCTAAATAAAAAACTAATTTCCAAGCTTGTTGATATCTCATATAGAAAAGCTGGACTTAAGAAAACTGTAATTTTTGCGGACCAATTAATGTATCTAGGTTTTGATTTTTCAACTAAATCAGGTTCATCCATTGGAGTAAATGATTTTGTAATTCCAGAGGAGAAAGCAAAGATTATTGATGATTCAGAAAAAGAAGTAAAAGCAATTGAGAAACAATTTGATTCAGGTCTTGTTACAAGAGGCGAGAGATATAACAAAGTTATTGATATATGGTCTAGAGCAAATGAACAGGTAGCTAAGGCTATGATGGAGAAGATTAGTACTGAAACAGCTGAAACTCCTGATGGAAAAAATGTAGAACAATCATCATTTAATTCCGTATATATATATGCTGATTCTGGAGCAAGGGGTTCACCTGCACAGATTAGACAGCTTTCAGGTATGAGAGGTTTAATGTCAAAGCCTGATGGATCAATTATTGAGACACCAATTACAGCTAATTTCCGTGAAGGTCTGTCTGTTCTTCAATACTTTATTTCTACTCATGGAGCTAGGAAGGGTCTTGCTGATACTGCCTTAAAGACAGCTAATTCAGGTTACTTAACTAGAAGACTATGTGATGTATCAATGGATTCAGTCATTAATATTGATGATTGTGGTACTGAAAATTCAATTACTGTTACTTCTATTATTGATGGTGGAGAAATAATACAACCATTAACAGATAGAATCTTAGGAAGAGTAATTGCAGAACCGATATTAGATAGCGATGGTAATGAGCTTTATGCAAAAGATACAATGCTGGATGAAGATGCAGTTGATAGAATTGAATCTTTAAACCTAGCCTCTTTAAAGGTTAGATCTCCAATGACTTGTGAGGCATCTATTGGTGTTTGTTCCAAGTGTTATGGAAGAGATTTAGCAAGAGGTCACCTAGTTCATAGAGGTGAGGCAATTGGTGTTGTTGCAGCTCAATCTATTGGTGAGCCAGGAACTCAGCTTACTATGCGTACTTTCCATATCGGTGGTGCTGCATCAAGCGCATCTGAAGACAATGCAATTTTCAATAAAAATGACGGGGTTGTTACATTTAGTGATGATATTAAAACCGTAACAAATAAAGATAAGCTCGAAGTTGTAGTTTCAAGAAATGCAATGGCGACAATCACTGAAGCAAGTGGAAAAATTATTGAGCAATATAAAGTTCCATATGGTGCTACTCTTGAAGTTAAAGATAAATCTGAGCTTGAAGCAGGTATTAAAATTGCATCATGGGATCCATATACTAGACCAATTATTGCCGAAGTTTCAGGTAAAGTTAAATTCGAAGACATTGAAGATGGCGTGACAGTCAGAGAACAGATGGATGATCTTACTGGTCTTTCAAGTATCGAAATTATTGAAGTCTCAGATAGACCAACTGCCGGAAGAGATATGTCACCAAAAGTTTTGATTCAAGACTCTAAAGGTAAGACATTGCTAATGGGAGAATTTAAAGCACCTGCTGAGTATCCATTACCTGCAGGCGGTCTTGTAAATATTGCTAATGGTCAAAAAATAACTGCTGGTGAAGTTATAGCAAGAATGCCTTTAGTTGCATCCAAAACCAAAGACATTACTGGTGGTTTACCAAGAGTTGCTGATCTATTTGAAGCAAGAAAGCCAAAAGATGCAGCAGTTTTATCAGAAGAGACTGGAATTATTTCATTCGGTAAAGAGACTAAAGGTAAAGTTAGGTTGGTTATTACACCTGAAGGAGCTACCAAAAAATCACAAAATACTGAAATGTTAATACCTAAACATAGAACATTATCTGTATTTGAGGGTGAAAGAATCTCTAAAGGCGATATTATTTCTGACGGGCCATATAGTCCTCATGACATCCTTAGACTAAAAGGCATTCCTGAATTAACAAACTTTATAGTTAATGAAATTCAAGATGTGTACAGACTTCAGGGTGTATCAATCAATGATAAGCATATTGAAACTATCTTAAGACAAATGTTAAGAAAGGCACTAATTATTGATGGCGGTGATACTAAGTTTATACAAGGCGATCAAGTTAGCTATGCTGAATTGAAAGAAGAAAATGAAAAAGTTGAAGCTGATGGTAAAACTCCAGCAGAATTTGAAAGAGTATTGTTGGGAATTACAAAAGCATCACTTGCAACTGATTCATTTATTTCGGCTGCATCTTTCCAAGAGACTACTAGGGTTTTAACAGAGGCTGCAGTAACTGGTAAAAAAGATCATCTAAGAGGTCTTAAGGAAAACGTTGTTGTTGGAAGGTTAATACCTGCTGGTACAGGTATGGAGTTCCATGACAGACTAAAAAATAAAAAACAATACGATCTTGAAGAACAAACACTTTCTGCTGATGACATAGAGGCAGCGTTAAGACAAGAACTTCAAGAAAATGAGGAATAATGTTGACCGCGGCTTATCTGCTCTATAAAATCGCGGCCTAACTAAAATAAATTATTATGGCAACAGTAAATCAATTATTAAAAAAGTCTAGAAAACCAAAAGTTAGAAAGACTGACGTACCGGCACTAAATGCATGCCCACAAAGAAGAGGCGTATGCACTCGTGTTTATACAACAACACCTAAAAAACCTAACTCTGCTCTTAGAAAAGTTTGTAGGGTTAGATTAACAAGTGGGTATGAAGTAACTTCATACATAGGTGGAGAAGGTCACAACCTTCAAGAACATTCATTAGTTCTAATAAGAGGTGGTAGGGTAAAAGATTTACCTGGTGTTAGATATCATACAGTTAGAGGCACGCTTGACACATCAGGAGTTGCCAACAGAAAGCAAAGAAGATCCAAATACGGAGCAAAGAAAGGTAAATAATTATGCCAAGAAGAAGAAGTCCCGAGAAAAGAAAAGTTTTACCAGATCCTAAGTATAAGGACGTAATTCTTGCTAAATTTATGAACAATCTAATGAAAGATGGCAAGAAGTCTGTTGCAGAAAAAATTGTATATGGAGCATTTGATCAAATTACTAAAACATCCAAGGAAGAGCCATTAGATGTTTTTATGAAAGCTTTAGAAGAAGTCAGTCCGGTTGTTGAAGTTAAGTCAAGAAGAGTTGGCGGTGCAAACTATCAAGTTCCAATTGAAATTCGACCTGCACGAAGACAAGCTCTAGCTATGAGATGGATTGTAGATGCAGCAAGAAAAAGAAGTGAAAAATCTATGAATTTAAGACTTGCTGGAGAGCTTCTTGATGCTTCCCAGAAGAAAGGTTCTGCTGTTAGAAAAAGAGAAGATGTTCACAAAATGGCTGAAGCAAACAAAGCTTTCTCACATTTCAGATTTTAATCATTAATTAAGTAAAAAAATTATGGCAAGACAAACTGTTTTAAATAAATATCGTAATGTTGGTATATGCGCACACGTAGATGCCGGTAAAACAACAACGACTGAAAGGGTTCTTTTTTATACCGGACTTTCTCATAAAATTGGAGAAGTTCATGATGGTGCTGCCACAATGGACTGGATGGAGCAGGAACAAGAAAGAGGTATAACAATTACTTCTGCTGCAACCACATGTTTTTGGAGTGGAATGGAGCAACAGTTTCCTCAGCACAGAATCAATATTATCGATACTCCAGGTCACGTTGATTTTACAATTGAAGTTGAAAGATCGCTAAGAGTTCTTGACGGGGCTGTGGTGGTATTTTGTGGTACCTCTGGTGTTGAGCCTCAATCTGAAACAGTATGGAGACAGGCAAATAGATATGAAGTTCCAAGAGTTGTATTTGTTAATAAAATGGATAGAGCTGGAGCAAACTTTGAAAAGGTTGTAGAGCAAATTAAAACAAGACTGCAAGCCAATATTGTTCCAATTCAATATAACATCGGTACTGAAGAAGATTTCAAAGGTGTTGTTGATCTTATAAACAACAGAGCAATTTACTGGAATGAAGATGATCAGGGTCTTACGTTTGACTCAAAAGAAATTCCTGCTGAACTGGTTGATAAATGTTCTCAACTAAGAGAAGAAATGGTTGAAGCAGCAGCTGAGGCCAATGAAGAGCTTATGGATGCTTACCTAGAATCTGGTGAACTTTCAGTAGATCAAATAAAAGAAGGCTTAAGAATAAGATCATTGGCAAATGAGTTAATCGTTGGTTTGTGTGGTTCAGCGTTCAAGAATAAAGGTGTCCAAGCTATGCTTGATGCTGTAATTGATTTCTTACCAGCACCGGATGAAGTTAAAGCAATAACAGGTGTTATTCCAAATAACTCACAAGAAGATGAAGTTGAGGACTCTAGAAAATCATCAGACGAAGAGCCATTTTCTGCGCTTGCATTTAAAATTGCTACTGATCCATTTGTTGGAACCCTTACATTCATAAGAGTATATTCTGGTGTTTTATCAGTTGGTGATGCAGTTATTAATTCAACAAAGTCAAAAAAAGAAAGAGTTGGAAGAATGGTGCAAATGCATTCAAATAATAGAGAAGAAATTAAAGAAGTTAGAGCTGGTGATATTGCAGCTTGTATTGGTTTAAAAGATATAACAACTGGTGATACATTGTCTGATGCCGATAAGCCAATTGTATTAGAAAGAATGGATTTCCCTGAACCAGTCATTTCAGTAGCTGTGGAACCAAAATCAAAACCAGATCAAGAAAAGATGTCTCTAGCATTAGGTAAACTTGCTCAAGAGGATCCATCTTTTAGAGTAGCTAGTGATGAAGAATCAGGACAAACCATAATTTCTGGTATGGGTGAGTTGCATTTAGATGTGCTTGTTGATCGAATGAAAAGAGAATTCTCAGTTGAAGCAAATATTGGTAAACCTCAAGTAGCTTATAGAGAGACAATCAAAGAGACGGTTGAGGTTGAAGGAAAGTTTGTAAGACAATCAGGTGGTAAAGGTCAGTACGGACATGTGTGGTTAAAACTTGAGCCTTTAGGACTTGATGATGAATACGAATTTGTAGATAAAATCGTTGGCGGTGTAATACCTAAAGAATATATACCTGCAGTTAACAAGGGAATTCAAGAACAAATGCAAAATGGTGTCATTGCTGGATATCCTTTATTGGCTTTAAGAGCAACACTGTATGATGGATCATTCCACGATGTTGATTCAAATGAAATGGCTTTTAAAATTGCTGGTTCAATGGCACTTAAAGAAGGCGCTAACAAAGCTAAACCTGCAATATTAGAGCCTATTATGAAGGTTGTTGTAGTAACTCCTGAGGAACATATGGGTGACGTTGTTGGTGATTTAAACAGAAGAAGAGGAATTATATTAGGAATGGAAGATATTACCTCAGGCAAAGAAGTTTCATCAGAAGTGCCTTTAGCTGAAATGTTTGGTTATGCAACTGATCTTAGATCTGCAACCCAGGGTAGGGCTACATTTACTATGGAATTTACTAAGTATGGTGAAGTTCCAAGCAACATTGCTGAGGGTTTAAAAACCTCATAAATAAGGGGTTAATAAACTTTCTAATATTGTTGACAGTATAGCCATAAGGGGCTTAGAATACGCCACATTTTGCGATTAGCGAAATTAATTTTTAAAAGAAATAATAGGATAAATAAAGGAAAAAATGGAGAATCAATCAATCAGAATTAGGCTTAAGGCTTTTGATTATAGACTGATAGATGCTTCAGCTAAATTAATTGTAGAGACTGTTAAGAAGACAGGCGCAGTAATTAATGGACCTATTCCTCTACCTGTTAAAAAAGAGAGAACAACTATATTGAAATCACCGCATAAAGATAAAGATGCAAGAGATCAATATGAGATTG
>Ga0208130_1000629_pt1 | contig 17978 bp, 19 predicted proteins | sample ETNtaG_31_FD_185771 | JGI IMG/M metagenome (GOLD analysis project Ga0208130, IMG submission 185771) | Marine microbial and viral communities from oxygen minimum zone, Eastern Pacific Ocean - ETNP201310SV78 (SPAdes) (version 2) | ecosystem: Environmental > Aquatic > Marine > Oceanic ...
CAACATCGAGAGATCATAAGACGGTAACGCTTCAGGTGGCTGACTCTTATTCGGGGGAGGTAAGAAAAATCTACAGTGAATCGGTTCCTACCTATTATGAATCTGGTTATCGTAATCCCAATTGGCGAATCCTGTTTGAGCAAAATGAATTTATCTGGTATTCAGAGCAAGATAACTGGGGCCATCTGTACCTTCATGATCTGGAAACCGGCAGATTAAAACGTAAATTAACTTCCGGTGATTGGCCTGTCCTAAATCTAGAACATGTTGATCTAAGTTCAGGTGATATTTATTTTACAGCAGCTAATCTTGAGGGCGGTGATCCATATCATCATTATCTCTATAAAGTTAATTTAGCTGGAGGAAGCCCTGAGTTAATAACACCAAATGCCGGGCATCATGTAATCAACTGGTCAAATTCTAGCAAATATTTTGTCGATTCATATTCAACACCAGATACACCACCTGTAACGGTTATTCGGGACAAGAGCGGAAAAGTTATTATGCCTCTAGAAGAAATGGATATCACTGATTTGAAATCCAGTGGTTGGGTGGCGCCAGAATCCTTCTCAGTAAAAGCTCGTGATAATGTTACTGATCTTTATGGGTTGCTATACAAACCGACCAATTTGGATCCTTCTCGGTCTTATCCCATTCTCAATTACATTTATCCAGGCCCGCAGACTGGAAGCGTGGGGAGCCGATCTTTTCGGACAGCTCGTCGAGATAAACAAGCAATAGCTGAGCTGGGCTTCATTGTTGTTGAAGTGGACGCAATGGGTACGCCGGGCAGATCAAAGTCATTCCATGATATTTTCTATGGCGATATGGGTGACAACGGGCTAATAGATCAGATCACAACCATTCGCCAGTTGGCTGAAGACAGACCTTGGATGGATTTGGATAGAGTAGGCGTATGGGGTCACTCCGGTGGAGGATTTGCTTCAACAGGAGCCATCTTGCGATATCCCGATTTTTATAAAGTTGCCGTCTCAAGCGCAGGAAATCATGACAATCGAAATTATGAAGACGCTTGGGGAGAGAAATGGCAGGGCTTGTTGGAAGTTTATCCAGAGAATAATAATAAGTATCAAACAAACTATGACAGTCAGGCCAATCAATTATTGGCTAAAAATCTCAAGGGTAAGTTATTGCTCGCTCACGGATTGCTTGACGATAATGTGCCACCAAGCAACACTCTTTTAGTTGTGCAAGCATTGATTGAGGCAGAAAAAGATTTTGACTTAATTTTGTTTCCAGAAGAAAGACACGGCTTCGGAAATAAGCGATATTTTATGAAGAAGCGCTGGGATTATTTTGTTGAACATCTTCATGGTATCCAACCCCCGGAGGATTTTCGTTTCAATGAAAATATAAGATAAGGTCACATAAGGAGTATCAATATGATTAGGATTATGAGAATTGTATGAACATTTTGAAATTAGATAAAAAGAAGGCGCTTGAATGGTTTGGTGTCGCTACGGCTATCATATATTCACTCTTGGTCGCTTCAAATACGGGTTATGAGGTTCTTGGGTTTTTTTTACTTTTGGTGTCGGCTTTGTCTATCGGTTTTTGGGCCTTACTCTGTAAACACAACGGGATCTTACTGCTTCAATTTTTCTATGCTACGGCGGGAATTATTGGTATCGTCAGGTGGCTCTAACTAGGAAAAATTAAGTAATTTTTTATGAAAACCATAAACCTAAGCATATTAATTTTCTCACTCTTTTTCATGGCTTCTTGCTCTGATCAAAATCAAGATGAGGAAAGAATATTGTGGGTGAGTTCTCTTTTTTCAGGAAGTGATCAATACCAAAAATTCAATCGAGTTTACGAATTATTTCCAACTTCAAACTTGGTTCCCTCAAAAAATCCATCCAGCTTTGAGAGTGAATCTTTGATTAAACTGCCAAACTCGTTTGTCTATGAATCAAGATCAGTTGATGTTAATGAATATCTTGATCGAACAGACGTATCTGCATTACTCATTTTGAAAGATGGAAAAATTAGATATGAAAACTACTGGCTCACGGGAGGGAGAGAAGTCAAATGGATATCTATGTCGGTCGGCAAAAGTTTTGTTTCGGCATTGGTCGGAATTGCATTGGATCAAGGTCATATTAAAAGCATTCAAGATCCTGTAACGATCTATGTACCCCAACTAAAAGACTCAGCCTATGACGGAGTGAGGATCAAAGATATATTACAAATGTCTTCAGGCGCCTCATGGAATGAGGATTATGGCGATCCAAATTCAGATATAAACCGTTCGGTTAGAATTTTCGCTCTTGGTGGGTCTTTAGATGAATTTGCAGCAAGTTTAACCAATGAAAATGAACCCGGTACTTTCAACCGCTATAACTCAACCGATACTCAAGTCCTGGGAATGCTATTGAGGGAGGCAACTGGAACTTCAATTACAGAATTTATGCAAGAAATGTTGTGGGACCCAATAGGTGCTGAGGACAATGCATATTGGTTATTGGATTCAGAAAACATGGAAGTCGCCTATGGCGGTCTGAATGCCACGGCGAGAGACTATGCCAAACTTGGTGAGCTCTATAGGTTAAGAGGCAGAATGAACAACAAACAAATTATTCCAGAGAAATGGATTGACGAATCTGTCAGACCGGACGCGCCTCACCTTATGCCTGGAGAGAACTCAATGTCAGATTACCCACTTGGATACGGTTATCAGTGGTGGATCCCTGATGAAAGTGGCGATTATATGGCAATTGGTGTTTATAACCAATTCATCTATGTGTCACCAAAGAATAATTCTGTGGTGGTGCAACTCGCAGCCAATAAAATTTATGGGGTTGACGCTATAGAAACAACAGTCAGTGAATTCGAGAGTATCGCCTTTCTCAGAACTTTAGCTAATATGGAATAATATTGTGAGTATCCCAATTTTTCAGGTAGACGCTTTTTCAAGTAAGTGTTTTGGCGGCAATCCCGCTGCAGTCTGTCCACTGGAGGATTGGTTGCCAGATGAGATTATGCTGTCAATTGCTTCAGAGAATAATTTGTCTGAAACTGCCTTTGTGAACATAAACACCAGGCCTTTCTCAATTCGCTGGTTTACACCAACAACTGAAGTTGATTTATGCGGCCATGCAACACTGGCCTCCGCAAGAATTCTGTTTGATGAATATGTTGAATCAAATATTGATGAAATTATTTTCAGTTCAAATAGAGGAGAGCTGAGAGCGTTTAAAGAAAATAAGAAAATTTTTTTGGATTTCCCCGCAGATACACCAATTAGAATCAATGAAGATCCATTAGTTACAGAATCATTGGGGTTAAGACCCAAGAGTTTATATAGAGGTACTGATGATTTACTGGCTATTTTGCAGAACGAGCATGAAATTAGAGGAATGAAACCTGATTTTAACAAAATTGCTGAACTGGATTGCAGGGGTTTAATTATCAGTGCCAAAGGCAATGAAGTGGATTTTGTTTCAAGGTTTTTTGGACCCAATTGTGGAATAAATGAAGATCCGGTGACAGGTTCTGCTCACACTTTAATGGTACCCTATTGGTCAGGAGTCCTGAATAAAGACGATTTTATTGCAAAACAGCTCTCAGCTAGGGGCGGACATCTTGAATGCAAGTTGAGTGGCGACAGAGTATTACTAGGTGGAGATTCCTATCGATATTTGGAAGGCACAATAGAATTTTAAACAAAATTTATAAAGTGATAAGCACGAAGGAAAGTTTATGAAGCATTTAACAAATTTAGCAATCGTTCTGGTGGTTTTATTGTTTACAAAAACTTATGCCGATTTAATTTCTTTCAATAGTCTGGTTCTGAATGAGTGGAATTTAATGCTGAGAATTTTATTGATCGCGTTCACAATTCAATGGGTAGCATTCATTCCTGCATTTATATTCCAAACCGAGAAATTCTACGATTTGATTGGAAGCATCACCTATTTGAGCGTTTGCGTATATTCATTGTTTGCCACACAGAGCATTCAAAATGCATCATACGGTAATCTGCTGCTTGCCGGCGCTATAATTGTTTGGGCTATAAGATTGGGTTCTTTTCTTTTTGCAAGAGTTCATAAAACTGGAAAAGATGGGAGATTTGATTCTATCAAAACATCATACTCACAATTTTTAATGACCTGGACTTTGCAGGGTATGTGGGTGTTCATCTGCTCGTCGGCGGCATTGGTGGCTATTTCCAGTCCAACTGGCGTTGTAGTCAACAATGTGTTCATTGTTGGTTTGGCAGTTTTTATTATTGGATTTGCAATTGAAGTAATTGCAGATAATCAAAAATCCAAATTCCGTTTAGATGAGAAAAATAGAAATATGTTCATCAATGAAGGTTTGTGGTCAAGATCTCGTCACCCAAACTATTTTGGTGAAATCATGCTTTGGACTGGCATTACAATCATGAGCATACCTTCATTTGTTGGCTTAAATTTCTTAGCCTTGTTCTCACCAGTATTTACATATCTTCTGCTCAATCACATAAGCGGAGTGAGGATCCTTGAGGCAAGGGGAGATGAAAAGTGGGGTAATCTTACTGAATATCGGGAATACAAGAAACAAACACCAAAATTAATTCCAAAAATATTTTCATAACAAGGAGATCAAAATGACCGTGAGTGTCTTATTAGAAGGTGAGTTGAAGGATGGACTGGTTGATGAGTTTGTCGAGATATGCCGTGGCGCTTATCCTGTCACACGTGCTTATGACGGGTGCCAGGGCATCAATCTAACGTTGAACGTGGAAAACAAGAATAATTTCGTGATGACAGAAGTTTGGGACACAAAAGAACATTATGAGAATTACCTTGCTTTTAGAACGGAGGAAGGAACCGTTGCCGCCATACAATCCATGTGTCAAAACGATGTAAGTATCAGGATATTTGATATCACAGATGCATAAGATCTCATCTTATCCATCAAAAAGCTGGGTTTTTTATTTCAGAGGAGACGAATGATGCACTCTGATCTTAATGTGGTTATCGTAAATAGCTAGGATAAAAGTGAAGGCAATTTTGGTTATGTTTTCGTCATCATATGGTAGCAATTCCAGGGCGCCCATCACTGCGTTAGTTGAGCTATCTATAATAAAATTGCTCTCAATCAATTCAATTTTTTTCCAGGGTCTTATAGCAAAACCTGAGTCTTCAGAAATATCGCCACCTATGAAATAGGATAGCGCACTATCAAAATCATTTCTGAAGAGGATCTCATTGGTGAAAGTTGGTTTAAATAGAACCTCATCGTGAGCAAATGCATAATGGTTTTTGAGGAAACTGATCGCTTTTTCTCTGTAATCATCACCCTCTGTGTAACTTGATCCAATGGCAATGATTCCTTCGGCCCAAGACCCAAGGAAATTTTTTACATCATTTCGATCAATTTGTTGTGTTTGCATTGTCTCTCCAGTTTGTCTCTTAATTTTACATCAATTCAAGAGACTGGGGATAGGGTATATTTATTTAAAATAAGCTAGAATTAGATATGCATAATAATTCAATAGTGCTGGGTTCAACAGGTCTAATCGGAAAACATTTGCTCACTTATCTTGGCGAAAAGGACTTAAACGTAATTGCCATCACCAGAAGATCGATTAAAGATATACCAAAAAATGCTTCACCAATGATCATTGATTTTGACGAGTTTCTGGATCAGGGTCATTTACCTGATTGTGAGCACATTTACATATGTTTAGGGACAACAATAAAAAAAGCAGGTTCACAAGAATCATTCAAAAAAGTGGATCTTGATTATTGTTTGGGTTTTGCGAAAAAAGCACGCGAATCTGGAGCATCTGCAATTAGTGTAGTTACGTCTGTTGGTGCCAATGCAAATTCAAAAAACTTTTATTTGAAAACAAAAGGAAAACTCGAAAATGAGATTAAAGCCATGGGTTTTGATTCTGTTAATATTTTTCAACCAGGATTGTTGCTTGGAAACCGAGATGAGATCCGACCATTAGAGTTTTTGGGTCAATATGGATCATTCTTATTGAATATGTTTTTATTTGGGTCGTTAAAAAAATACAGAAGTATTCAGGCTTCGAAAGTGGCCAACGCCATGGCAAATTCAACCAAAAACAATGGAATAAATTATTTTTCCTACGAGGACTTCATATAGTCGTTAAGTTATTGATAGACAGTATCTTTTCCTTTAGAAAGATATCCAAACAACATACTAAAAATAAATTTAACTTTTTTTGTATTTTTTCTCTATAAAAATCACTTAAATCCTTGAAATAATGGCTCTATTTCAGTTACATTACGCATCATGAGGTACATAACTAAAAGCGCAGTACTGTTTTTTGCGATGGCAATGTTTATATTGTCCTCTTCGCACGACTTTCATTCGCATGATTCTCTTGTTGAAGAGCATTATGAGTTTCAGTGTGACCTCTGTCAGATAGGCGAACTGGATGATGTTGAGACGCTAGTATCTATCTCAGTATATACTTTATCATCGACAGTTCTTTTCCAGAGCGCTACCACTTTTTTATCAATACATAAGCCATTATTTCATTCAAGAGCACCACCAGTGAAAAAAGTATAGATACACAAGATTTACCATACTTTTTTATATCACTGGAGAAAAAAATGAAAACCACAAGAATTGCACTCATATTGATGAGTGTATTATTTACAAATAAACTTCTGGCTCAAGACGTAATTGAAGAGATCGTTGTTACTTCATCGTTCATTGAGCAGAATCTAAGTCAGATCCATAATCCAATCCATGTTATCGGCTCTGATGAATTGGCTTCTATGGCCTCCCAAAGTCTGGGTGAATCCCTAGATGATTTGTTGGGTGTAGGCTCAGCCGATTATGGCAGTGCTGTTGGACAACCCATAATCAGAGGACTGGGCGGCACACGTGTTAAGGTCATGAGAAATGGTCGAGTTAATCGAGACGTCTCAGGCCTGGGTGCAGACCATCCTGTAGAGATTGATTTCAACAATGTACAGCAAGTTGAGGTTGTAAGAGGCCCGTCTTCTCTTTTCTACGCTAATGGTGCATCGGGCGGAATAATCAATGTTGTTGATAATACAATTGCCAGAAAGGATTTCACCGAATCTGACTTAACTGTCGGCTATGAAGTTCAATCAGTAAACAATGGAAACATTGGTGAGCTCTCATACGAAAATAATTTTGGCGGCTTAAACTTCAGTTTAGGTTATCGAGATACTGACTTTGAAAACTTTGAAATTCCACACGGCGCTATAATTCATGAAGAACATGAGGAAGAGGAAGAAGAGGGTCATCATGAAGAAGAAGAGCATCATGAGGAAAATCCAAAATTTTTACCAAATTCTGATTCTGGAACTGAGTCCTATAAATTTGGTGTCTCTAAAACTGGGGACTGGGGTTATTTAGGTGTTTCCGCCACAGGACTTGAAACACTCTATGGTATACCATTTCATGGTGAAGAGCATGAAGAAGAGGAAGGTCATGAAGAGCACGAAGATGAGAGAATATTTGCTAGCTCTGACTCAGATTCCTTCAATCTCGAAGGTTCATACAACATCAGAAATAACTGGCTACTGGACAGTGTCAATTATTATGCTGCTGTAACCGACTATTCTCTCATAGAGCAGCATGCGGAAGAAGCGCATCATGAAGAGGAAGAAGAGGAAGAAGAAGATCATCATGATCATGAAGAAGGTCCAACAGAGTTTAAAAATGACGCATCTGAGTTTGGCGCAGTCATAAATTTTGCCAGCGACGAGTATTCCCAGAAAATGATGTTTAACGCCATACAGGAAGATATTTCAATCATTGGTCACGAAGCATTTATGAAACCTTCTGATAACAGAGAGTTCTCCGTTGGCTACTATCTCAGTAGAGATACTGGATTGTTCGATTGGCATTTCGGATTGAGACACGATCGTATTTCTAGAAAAGGCGCCGTAGCTCATCATGAAGAGGAAGAGGAAGAAGAAGGCCATCATGAACACGAAGAGGAGCATGAGGAAGAAGTCGATAAATTCAAAAAAGAATTTAACACTGACAGCATGGCTTTAACATTAAATCGTAATCTCAATGATTACTTGGATCTGAGCTTTGATCTTGCAAGCTTTGAAAGAGCTCCTTCCGCAGTTGAGTTATACATGAATGGTCCTCACCTTGCGACAGGAAGATATGAAGAGGGAGATACTGAACTCAAAATTGAGAGATCAAGAAATATCGATTTGACGTTGGCTTATCAGCAAAATGCTTTTTTTGGTTCAATGACAATCTTCCAGAACAACATTGATAACTTCATTTATCTTTCGGACACCAATAAAACAGAAAAGAAGATGCCATTGGCTGAATACAAGCAAAAGGATGCACAGTTGCGTGGTGTTGAGCTCCAGTTTGGTGCGGCATTTCCTTTCTATGATGGTGACTTAGAATTGTCCATTGCAAGGGATTCAGTCTCCGGTGAGTTCAGTGATGGAACATACATTCCAAGAATGATGCCAGCAAGAAACATTTTCTCTGTTAATTACAAACGAAACACACTTGAGTTTGATATGTCTCTCAAAGACGTCCAAAAACAAGATGAGTTTTCGTCAAAAGAGACAATGACAAAAGGATATCAGATGCTCGATATGAAACTGACTCAAAAGTTAGTGACTGACTCTGGGAGAGTTGTTCAGGCATCCATATTTGGAAAAAATATGCTCGATGAAGTGGCTCGAAACCACACATCGTTCGTAAAAAATGAAGTCCCATTACCTGGGAAAAATGTGGGCATTAACTTCCGAGTGACGTTTTAATAAATGTCATATAAGGAAACGCTATAAGCATGCTGGATGATTACCAATCGGTTTTCCTCGGCTTATGGCTAATATTGAGCACCATTGTGTTTCAAGCAATGGTGCTCATTCGCTCCCACAGAAGACAAAAAGGTTACAAAGTTGGTGTGATGGACCCAACTCTGGGCCAAGATTCTTTTTTATTTCGAAGCTATAGAACTTTCTGGAATTCACTCGAAAACATCGTTCCGATGTTTGGCATGATTGTAATTGCTATTTTGTGTGGATACAGTCCTTATAAATTAACTTTAATTGTGTGGGTATACGCTTTAACACGCATCATCCACATGCTCTTGTATTATGTGATTGCAACGGAAAAGAACCCAAGTATTCGAAGTATCTTTTATATTATTGGATTTTTTGCCAACCTTTTCTTGTTGGTGGATTTGGGTTTATTTTTGATTTAGTCTTTCACAGTCCTGAAACCTGTATGCATCAGGCTGGTTTCAGGTGATGTACCCATTCTAGAGGAGACACGATAACCGTGACAAAAGTCTGGTTCACAGAGAAATGAGCCACCTTTAATCGTTTTCATTAATTCATTATTTTCTTCTCTGTATTCAGAGTCTGTCCATTCCCAGACATTACCGGCCATATCATAGAGACCAAGTGATGTTTTTGGAAAATGTTTTACTGGTGAAGTCATCAAAAAACCATCCTCATTGGTGTTTTTAAATGGAAATTTTCCCTGCCAAACATTTGCCTGGTGTTTCCCTTTAATCTTAATCTCATTTCCCCAGGGATAAATATGACGAGAGTTTTTTCCGTTCCTGGCGGCATGTTCCCATTCTATTTCTGTAGGCAATCTCTCTCCTTTCCAAGCTGCATATGCCATTGCATCGTTCCATGAAACCTGTGTGACAGGGTGATCATCACCGGCTTTGTCCTTATTTGGTCCAGCGGGATATTCCCAGTTTGCATTATCTTGCATATACCAGCGCTGATCTGAAAAAGAAAACACTCCAGAATTTCCGAATCTTTCAGCTTCTGTCTCGTAGTTTGTTGCTGCTATAAACTCTCTAAATTGACCCACTGTTATTGGGTGCTCTGACATATAAAAAGACTCAATGGAATGCCTTCTAACAGGACGCTCAGACGGAAGACCTCTGTAAGAGCCAGCATCAACTTTACCTCCCGGTATATAGATGAAATTATTTTTCGCGTTTTCTTTCTCGCACCCAGACAAAACCATGCATGTAAGAATCAAAATAAGTCTTCTCATAGATCACTTCATAAACATCAACAATGTTTCATTAAATAAATTATTATTGTTTTAAATATAAATTATATTTTCAAAGTAAAAAAGTGAATATTCTTCAAGGTGAAATATGAGTAATTCCAATCAAGTAAGATGGCTAGGCAATTTAGGGTTGATTCCATTTCTTGTTTTGTCTTTTGGGGTATGGTTTCTCCCATTCAATGTGCCTTACGAGACAGTATGCTTATCTTTCTTTTTTTATGCTCTGATGATCAATAGCTTTATAAGTGGAAATCTCTGGAGTTATAATTTAGAGCGAAGAATCAGCCCGATTGTCCCAATCGCATTCTTTTTTTTGCCCATCCTTATTTTCCTTTTCCTTTTGTGGCTTACCTATGAGGCTTTTCAATTAGGAGCTTCATTAGGTTTATCTGCAACGTTGTCTTTTATAGCATCATTCTCTGGCATGTATTTCTATGAAAAGAGAACTGTTGAGCACGAGGATTACTATGCAAATCTGAGATTGCAACTCACTTTAGTCGTCATCGCCTGTCATTTATCTTGGGTAATATTTTTTCTAAATATCCTTAGAGTGACTTAATCATAGGATTTGTTTCTTAAGATAGGAGATGATGTCATCTGATTCGTATAACCAGATATCGTCTGAATCTTGTTGAGGTATTCTTAGGCAGGGCACCTGTTGCTTTCCTCCATATGCCAAAAGATCAGACTTATGTGTCTCATTGTTCGCAGCATCAAGAATTTCAATATGGATATTATTTTCATGCATGAACCTTCTCACCTTGATGCAAAATGGGCATGTTGAGAATTCATAAAGCGATAAATCCATGGTTTTCTTATCAATCAATTCTTGCTCCTCAGGTGACCTTTGAATGGGTTTTGGGAGAGTTAGATAATTTCCAATTCGAAGAATGTTACCAAGTACATCTCTCCCGAGAACTTTTCTTAATAGCTTTTTTGTCACTTATTATCTCTATTTGAATAATCATTTAATGGGTTATTTATAATTTGCTATAGAGTAAAATTAAACAATTATGAAAACAAGTAAACTCATCGAAAAAATATCGGGACGCGCATCAAAAGCTTGGATTGTAGGTGACAAGGCGTTTGATATGATCGATCACGGTGTTGATGTGATACATCTGGGTATCGGTGATCCAGACTTTGATACCCCAAGTCACATCATAAACTCTCTGGAAAAAGCGTTGTCCTCTGGAAAAACACATTATTCGCCTCTTTTAGGGGAGACTGCTTTGAGAGAAGAGATCGCCATTCATGCAAAAAAACTCTATGGAGGTGAGATTTCAAAGGAAAATATTGCAGTTTTACCTGGAGCTCAAGCAGCATTATTTTCATCCTTCCTATGTATAGCTGAAACTGGCGATGAAGTTATCGCTCTTGAGCCAACCTATGCAACTTATCCAGCCGTTATAAGGGGGAGTGGGGCAAAATTGATCACGGTAAAGCTCAATCGGAATGAAAAAGGATATTATCTTGATCTCAATGACATCGAGAGAGCGATAACATCAAATACCAAAGCCATATTGATAAACTCACCGAGCAATCCATCCGGTGCAGTATTTATCCAGAAAGATCTCAATAAGCTCGCGGACATTTGTAAGGAGAGAGGAATATGGTTGATTTCAGACGAAGTATATTGGTCGCTATGTTATGAAAATGATCATGCCTCTGCTTTTACTCAATTGCATACCAGAGAAAATGTTATTGTTTTGAACAGTTTGTCGAAGTCCCATGCAATGACGGGATGGCGCATTGGTTGGATTATTGCGCCAGAGGAAATCATTGAAGCTATGTTATTTTTGTCTCAGGCTCAATATTTTGGGGTCAGTCAATTTGTTCAAATGGCTGCCATAGAAGCCTTAAGAGACTTTGAAAATCCAAGGAAATTTAAAGAAATTTTTCGTGAGCGAAGAGACGCATTTATTAAAGAATTAAATAAAAGCAATGTACTCAATTCCAACACACCTCAGGGAGGCATGTTCCTGTTAATTGATATTGAAAAAACTGGAATTGACGGACAAATATTTGCGGAGCGTTTATTAGAAGAGGAGCATGTTGCCGTCGTACCCGGTTTTGGATTTGGTGATTCCATGCAATACTCTATAAGGGTTGGCTTCTTAGATGAAATACCAAGACTTACTGAGGCCGCACAACGCATCGTTAGATTTGCAGAATCGCTCTAAAATTAATTTTCTTTTAGACCCTGTCTGTAAGACATTTATTCTCATTTTAAACTGTTACAATTATTCCTAACTCATCATAAAAGTTAGACTGGGTAGTGCAACAAAAAATGAAATATATGATATAAATTTAGATGAGTTTAATAACAACAAAAAAAGGTAAACAGATATGCGAAATTTATTTTATGTAGCAATTTTAGCTTTGTCGGGATGTTTAAATGTCCCATTTATACCAATGGTTGATGCGGTTGATGGAGAATATTCTTCAAATCCAATTGCAAATATTCAGCAAGAATCCTAACCACCGTGCATAAAGATTAAATTGTTGTCGATATGACCACAAATTCAAATCCAATCTATGTGATTGGAAGCATAAATACAGATATGGTTGCTATGACAGAAGTTCTTCCCTTGCCAGGTGAGACAGTTATGGGTGGAGAATTTATGATGACGGCAGGAGGTAAAGGCGCTAATCAGGCTGTTGCTGCTGCCAGAATGGGTGGTGATGTGACGATGATAGGCAGACTTGGAAATGATGTTTTTGCCGAACAATCAATCAAAAGATTGATAAACGAAAATATCAATTGTGAATTCATCACAAAAGACAATGAGAAGGCTTCAGGTGTAGCCCTGATAAGTGTTGACAAAAATGGAGAAAATCACATTGTGGTTGCACCGGGTGCAAATGCAACTCTTACGAAAGAGCGCTTGAAAGCAGTTCTAAAACAAATGCCCGACAATGCAATTGTGATGATGCAACTTGAAATCCCTCTCGAAAGTGTTGCATCAGTAATAGAATGTTGTAAAAAAACAAATATAAAAATCATCCTGGATCCAGCGCCGGCAGAGAGTCTAACTCCTGAGTTTACACAAAGCCTTTATATGATAACGCCAAATGAAACGGAAGCTTCCACTTTAACTGGAATCAAAATAAAGGACTTGTCGGACGTTAAAAAAGCGGCCACTAAATTACTTGGATTTGGCACTCAATATGTTCTTATCACAATGGGTGCAGACGGTGTTTATCTGGCTTCTCAGGATGATGAATTTGAATACATACCATCACCAAAAGTAACTACCGTTGACAGCACTGCAGCGGGTGATTGTTTTAATGGCACCATGGCGGTAGCACTCTCACAGGGCTTGGGTGTTTCTGAAGCAGCAAAAAAAGCTTGTCGTGCCGCTTCAATTTCAGTCACAAGAAAAGGAGCTCAAGATTCAATGCCGTTTAAAAGTGAACTTTAATTTCACTGAAAACTTGATTAGATTCTTATCAGGCAGTTTAATGTATTAACAATAAATCAAAAGGAGACACAAAATGGTAGACGTAATTATTTACTCACTAATTTTAGCACTGGTCACCCAGTGGCTCTTACCGATGATACTGAACACAAAAAATATGGATTGGATGCTATCCAACAGAGACGAAAGCGTAGATATTTCTGTAATGTGCTCACGAGCGAAGCGGGCATCTGTCAATTTTCAAGAGAGTTACCCTGCTTTTTTGGCTATCTCAATTATATCAATGGTTCAAGGGGTAGATATTGTCTCACTTGCAACTTACTGGTTGGTATTGAGGGCACTTTTCATGGTGGCATATACCGCTGGAATCACCTATCTCAGAACTTTATTGTGGATGGGCTCACTGGTTTGTCTGATCATGATGGCAATGGCGTTGATGTAAAACATACATGAATGTGAACTATAATTGTGGCCGCTTTTTGTGGCCACATTTGTTTTTAGCTTATAATATCGAATGAATTCAGAAAGAGAGGGTATAGCATGAAAAATACGTTGCTGGTGTTCTTTGTTTTATTTCCGATTTTGGGTTTTTCTCAAGAAAAAGATTATTCTTATACTTTTATCGATATAAACACGACACATTCCAATGACATTGGTTATGTCGGTGATATTTATCTCGGTCTTCCTGCTTCGCTCTATCTGAAAGGTTCAATCAGAGACGAGGAAGCAAAAACCAAAGATACCATTTACAGCAAGACCAGAGAAATCGTTGCAATAGGATATCATTCATCCATTGCCGACATATTTAAGAATGTCTCAAAAAGTGGTTTTGCATTCAATTTTGCTAGGGTAATGGATGTTTATGCCGAATTGGGTGTAAATCAATGGGAACTCACAAATCCTGAAAATGAAGAAAAAACAGGCTCGGATCTCTATGCGCATGCCGGCATAAAAACAGGCAATTCTGATGGATGGGAGTTTAATCTGTTTCTTGAAAGCACAAAAATGGCCGATGTTGAGATAAATCCAATTACAAAAAAGATTGATTATTCATTGGACGGCGAATTAAACAACAACTTTGGTATTAAATTTATTAATAACTCAATGGATAATTTTGGATACAGCCTTGGATTGAGCCACGATGATTTTTCAGGATTAACCCCGTCCATCGGTATTCGTATCAGTTTATAAAATATTCTATGCGGTATTTTTTTTATTCTTTTTTTCTGATCTTGATCGCTGGATGCACCGATTATAAGGTCGTTGAGGTAATTTCTGAAAATCAGAATAGTCGAATTGATTACATTGTCATACATGCAACGTCTCAAGATTTTGATGAATCGTTAGAGACATTGACATTAAAATCAGATTATCCGGTAAGCTCTCACTACTTGATTCCTGAGTTTCCAAATCGAGATACAAAACATTTTTTTGGTAAAGAAATGCCTGTCTATCGTCTGGTTAAAGAGCACAAGCGAGCCTGGCATGCCGGTGTGAGCTCATGGCTTGATGAGGAGTCTCTCAATGATCGTTCCATTGGTATTGAAGTAGTCAATGAATTTGCTTGCGAGTATACACACGAAGTAGGCAGTAAAAAGAGTGCCGACTTGCTGGAATGTCAGTTTCTACCATTCCCAAAAGAACAAATGGATATCTTGAAAGCACTGTTGTTGGACATTCTTGATCGTTACCCAAGGATCGATCCAGTAGATGTTGTTGCTCATTCTGATATTGCCCCAGACCGAAAGAGTGATCCTGGCCCTTATTTTCCATGGAAAGAATTATACGATGTCGGAATTGGCGCTTGGTATGATGATGAAACTTATAAAAAATATCTAAAAATATTTGATGGGAGCCTCCCCCAAATCGATTTGATACAAGAGGCTTTAAATACCTATGGTTATCCAGTAGAAATCACTGGTGAGAATGATGAGCAAACTAAATTTGGGATAAGAGCCTTTCAATTGCACTTTCGCGCAAACAATTATTCCGGTTCCATGGATGCAGAATCCATGGCAATTCTTATGGCATTAATTGAGAAATATCGTGGCAATGAGATCAAAAAATTCCAAGCAATTTTTTGATTAATAATTTAGGCCAGATTTATTTCCTTGAGCCTCTCTTTAAGATAATCCTCAGCCAAAATTCCTTCAGGATACTTATTTTTATTTTTTTCAGAGACGCATTTACTGAGCGTTTGGATATACCAATCTGGATTGGGGTGCACAAAAAATGGAATTGAAAATCGCGAATTCTGAGATTCTTCTTTGGTTGCAGTCACTCGATGGGTGGTCGACGGCAAGACATGATTTGTCAGTCTCTGAAGCATATCGCCAATATTGCATATGACAACATCCCTACCTACTGTCACTTTTTCCCATATATTTTGATTGGTGAGCAGTTCTAACCCAGACTGATGGCCACCAATGAGCAGTGTGATGAGATTAATATCTTCATGCGCTCCTGCTCTCTCAGATTTATCTTCTATTTTTACGGGAGGATAATGAATCACGCGCATTATGCTGTTGCCAGAATTTGCTGTTTTTTCAAAATAGTCTGACTCGATATCCAAAAATACAGCAATGGCTTTTAATAATTTTTGACCAAGCTGGTCAAACTGCAAGTAAAGTTTAGAGGTTTTTTCTTGGAAATTATCAATTTCACTAATATAGAAATTATTTTGCATCCAGCTTCGAAAAGGATGATTTTCAGTCAGTTCTCTTCCAATATGCCAAAATTCCTTGTTATCAGGAAGTGCACTGTTCTTGGCTTTTTCAATCTTCATGGGTGTGTAACCTCTCGCACCATGAAGATCGGATCGAAAATATTTCATTTTCATGTTATCTGGGTAACCGAAAAATTCTTCGAACATTTCAATCACCTCTTGTATTAATGCTTGATCGATGTTGTGTTCTTTAATGCCGCAAAAACCCCAATCAATAAGATTTTTGCCTAATTCTTGCGAGAAAGAGGGAGCATCTTCATCGAATGTTGATAAATCAATTGTGGTAAACGGTGCAGCCATAAAATAATTTTATTTTTTTTGTTGGGCGAGCCACTCTTCGTCACTCTCTTCTGAGATACCTTCAAATAAGGGAGTACTCAAATACCTTTCACCTGTATCCGGCAAAATTACACAAAAGGTACTGTTCGGTGGCGCTTTCTCAGCGGCAATAATTGCAGCACGCATGGTTGCACCGGCTGAAATACCACAAAATATCCCTTCTTTTTGAGCCAACATCCTTGCCGTTTTGATGGAATCTTCGTCATTTACTAAAATAATTTCATCGGTTATCTCAGTATTGAGGACTTTTGGAATAAAGTCTGGTGTCCATCCCTGAATCTTGTGGGGTTGCCATTCCTGCCCTTTAAGTAAGGCGGCATTTTCGGGCTCTGTTCCAATAATCTTTATATGCGGTCTTGCTGTTTTTAAAACTTCTCCTGTTCCAGTAATCGTGCCTCCTGTTCCCCATCCACTGACAAAATAATCCAATTGTCTTCCTGCGAATGCTCGAAGTATTTCGGGCGCCGTGGTATTTCGGTGGTATTCGGGATTTGCTTGATTTTCAAATTGTCTGGCCAGAAACCATCCATATTCTTTTGCCAGTTCCTCTGCACGTTTGACCATACCGGACCCTCTCTCAGCCGCAGGTGTTAATATCACTTTTGCACCCAATGCCTTCATGATACGCCTTCGCTCAATTGAAAATGTCTCAACCATGGTAGCCACAAATGGGTAACCTTTTGCAGCGCAAACCATAGCGAGTGCGATTCCAGTATTACCAGAGGTTGCTTCAATGACTGTCTGTCCTGGTTTGATCAGGCCATTTTTTTCGGCATCTTCAATGATGGCAATGGCAAGACGATCTTTGACAGAAGACAGTGGATTAAAAGATTCGCATTTAACATAGATATTCTGATTTTCAGGACCGATGTTATTAACTCTGACAATTGGCGTGTTACCGATGGTTTCAAGAATGCTGTTATAAATCATAATTTCCCCCAAAAAAAACTAAATAGTTAGCGCATAATATTCATCCTAGTTTATACTTTTTTTTAAGATTAGTTCTATCGGTATTTCAAAGGGAAAATATGCTGAATTTAAGTCATCCACTACCAACATTTTATGCGGCCAGCGGACACTTGATCATGCATATGTTTGCCGCATTCTATTTTGTTATTGTTTTGGGCATCGAAGACGACTGGCAAATCTCATACGACCAATTGGTTGATCTTTGGTTTTTTGGATCACTTTTGGTTGGATTGGGTTCAATTCCAGCCGGCTGGCTGAGCGATAAGTGGAGTCGATCTGGTATGATAGCAGTGATGTTCATTGGCCTTGGGGTAACCGCTATCCTATGTGGTTTAAGTCGCAATACCACTTCGCTTATGCTGAGTTTGTCCATGCTGGGCCTGTTTTGCTCTATCTATCATCCTGCTGGTATATCTTGGGTCGTCAATATGTCAAAAAACACTGGAGAAGCTCTGGGCTTCAATAACATATTTGGTGGCGTGGGC
>Ga0208130_1000631_pt1 | contig 17935 bp, 19 predicted proteins | sample ETNtaG_31_FD_185771 | JGI IMG/M metagenome (GOLD analysis project Ga0208130, IMG submission 185771) | Marine microbial and viral communities from oxygen minimum zone, Eastern Pacific Ocean - ETNP201310SV78 (SPAdes) (version 2) | ecosystem: Environmental > Aquatic > Marine > Oceanic ...
GGACTTTCCTTCTTTAAAGTATAGATCAATTCATATAGATGTTAAACACCACACTGAAAAAAAAGAATATTATTTCAAACTTATTGACGAGTTAGCTTCTTTAAAAATTAATGGTATAATTATAGAGTTCGAAGATAAACTTGGATATGAAAAAAGACCAATTATTGCTGCTCCGGATAGTTATTCCATTTCTTGGTGGAAGAGTTTGAGTGATTATGCAAATGACAGAAATATTAAGATAAGTCCCTTAATCCAAGGTTTGGGGCATGCTTCTTTTATTCTTAAACATGACAAGTATAAAGGTTTGAGAGATGTTTCAGATGATGATTGGGCCTTCAACCCCCTAAATCCCGAAACATATGATGTTCAATTTGATCTCTACAAAGATGCAATGGAAGCCACTCCATATGGTCAATTTTTACATGTAGGAGGTGATGAAGTAAGAGTTATTGATAGAGATGGAAAAAAGGGATTTGAGCTTAATCTACTGTGGTTAAATAAAGTTTCTGAATTTGCTAAACAAAACAATAGAACACCAATATTTTGGGATGATATGTATCTAAAGCATGGTGGAGTTTGGATGGTTACTAGAAACACAAAACTTACAAAAGCAAAAGTTGATAGCATATGGATTAATAACGAAAAAAAATTAACTGAATATCTTGATGATTTTCCAAAGAACTGTATTTACATGAGATGGAATTATTTTTACCCTTGGGCAGAAGGAAATCTAAAAACAATAGATTGGTATAAAGAAAACAACCTAAAAGTAATGGGTGCAACAGCTGGTCAAACTAGATGGGTTTTAATGCCACAAGATTATAGCAATATTGAATCAATCAAATCATTTTCTTTGACTTCAGTTGCAAAAGAACTCGATGGCCTGCTACTTACCTTATGGGACGATGACTCACCACACTTTGAGCTTTATAAACGTGGAATCTACGCTTTTGCAGAATACACTTGGGGAGGAAATGATTTGAGCTCTAAAGAATTTAAATCAAAATTTCGTCATAAATTTTTCTCACCATCATTTAATGATGAAAAATTTGAATTTATTGACGATCTAGACAAACCTGTAAGAGATTGGGCTAATTTATTTATTAAAGAAAAAAAGCATAGAAATCAAATTACCAAAACTAGTTTGCCATTAGAAACTCATATTGTTGAGCTACCTGAAATCAATAACCCAGGAGCGTGGAATCAAAAATTTGATAATAAAATATCTATTGCCAAGGGCCATATTAAAGATCTAAAAATAATAATTGAGAAAATAGACCAGCAAAAAACAGAAACAATCAGAGGAAGTTATGCTTTAGAGGTGTATGAGCAAGTTGCAAAACTGGCTTTATTCAGCTACGAAACTTTTGTTGCTATTTCAAATTTTGACAACGGTAAAAATGATCTAAATAGCTTGTTGAATAAAGAGGAGGAATTTGCATCAATCAGAGATAATTTTGAAGAAGTATATGCAAAAAGTAGAAATATTATCAAGCCAGATGACTACATTCTCGATCAAGATCATCACAATCACACTGCCAATCAAACATTAAATATGGATTGGCAATTTATAGCTGAAATTAAACTTTTTGAAAAAATTAACTTAACTTATAAATAATATGGTAAGCTTTACTGACTGGCATAAAAATTATGCTGAAAAAATGAGAACTAAAATAAAACTTTCACATTATCAAGTTTATTGGCTTTCATGGTTAAAGGGAATAATAATGGGATTATTAATAGCATTTTTAATTTCATGTGATAATAATAAAAATCAAAGTGAATGGATTTACCTTTTTGATGGAAAAACCACTGATGGCTGGAGAGCGTATAATGGAACAGAAATTCCTAAAAAATGGGCTGCAATTGATGGTTGTTTAACTTTTGACACCCAACTAAAAAAAGAAAATGAATGGGAAGGTGGGGGTGATATAATATATTACTTAGAGGAATTTGAAAATTTTGAATTACACTTAGACTGGAAAATACCTGTTGGAGGAAATAGTGGTGTTTTCTATCATGTCAAAGAAGGATACTCTGCTCCTTATGCAGTGTCTCCTGAGTATCAACTTATTGATGATTTTGGATGGGGTAAATTAAATAATTCAGAATTAGAGGATTGGCAAAAAGCAGGTGCAGACTATGCAATGTATTCCGCTGATGAAAAAATTAAAAAATTAAAACCTGCAGGTGAATGGAATTCAACAAAAATCAAGTATACAGCTGAAAAGGTAGAACATTGGTTAAACGGAGAATTAATAGTTTCGTTTGTCCCCTACTCTGACGAATGGTACACTAGAAGAAATTCTGGTAAATGGGACAAATATCCCGATTACGGAAAATTCAAAAAAGGATATATAGCATTACAAGATCACGATAGCCCAATATGGTTTAAGAATATTAAAATAAAAAAGTTGTAAAATGATTAATAGACGAAATTTTTTAAAAAACACTTCAATCTTTGGAATCACCCCTTTTCTTCCTAGTTATAATTTTTTTAATCTATTAAATAAGAAAATTAAAACAGCTCATATTGGCGTTGGTGGAATGGGTAAAGCTGACCTTAATGATATTGCTTCACATAAAAAAGTAGAGGTATATGCGTTATGTGATGTAGACAATAAAGCATTAGTTGAGGCTGGAAAATTATTTCCAAACGCAAAACTTTTTAAAGACTACAGAAAAATGCTAGAAAATATACATGAGGATATTGACGCTGTGATTGTTTCAACTCCTGATCACACACACGCTCCAGCCTCTATAATGGCTATGGAATATAATAAGCATGTTTACTGTCAAAAGCCACTTACTCATCACGTAAGCGAAGCTCGAAGAATGAAAAAATTAGCCGAAGAGAAAAATCTAATTACTCAAATGGGTATTCAGGTGCATTCATTTTATGATTATAAGTTAGCAACATTACTTATAAAATCGGGAATTATTGGAAAGGTTAGTGAAGTTAGAGCATGGTGCCCAAAAAATTGGGGTTATGATGGCCCTGAACCAACTGGATCAGATAAAATTCCAGATTATTTAGATTGGAATTTGTGGTTAGGAACTGCAAAAGAAAGACCATTTAAAGAAAAAATTTACCACCCAGGAATGTGGAGAAAACTTGTGGATTTTGGATGCGGAACACTTGGAGACATGGGTGTTCATATTTTTGATACACCATATAATGCCTTAGATCTTGATGTTCCAATGACAATTAAAAACAAATGTCGAAAACCAAATAATTTTGGTTTTCCTGAAAAAAATTATGTAGAATATGTTTTTCCTGGAACAGAATATACAACAGAAACTCTAAAATGGATTTGGGAGGACGGTAAAGGTTCGCCAAAAAGACATAAAGACTTAAAGTTGCCTAATAATGATAAACTTCCTCTTCAAGGTGCGATGTTTATTGGGGAAAAAGGAAGATTATTACTTCCGCACTTCATGGAGTTACCAAAACTGATTGTAGATAATCAGTATAAAGATTTTGATGTTAGTGCTTTTGTAGATAATGGCGAACTTAGTGAGATTCCAGTCAGAGATTATGGTAAAGAATCCTATTTACACTATCATCAATTTATTGATACATGTTTAGGTAAAGATCAATGTACAGCTCCATTCTCATATTCATCAAGATTAACAGAAACTATCTTGTTGGGTGTTATAGCAGGAAGGTTTCCTGGCAAAACCCTACATTGGGATAATTCTAAAGCAAAATTTGCTGAAGAAGAAGCTAACAAATACTTAGATTCACCATACAGAGATTTTTAATTATGAATTACTTAAATAGAAGAAGTTTTTTAAAATCATCTGCTCTTTTTGCTGGAGCAACATTAATTAGTCCCAACCTACTCAGCTGTCAAAATCCTAATAGTAAATTAAATATTGCCGTTATTGGAGTTGGTGGAAGAGGTAGGGCCAATTATAATCCTGTTTTAGAATCTGAAAATATTGTTGCTATGTGTGATGTAGATGATAATAGAGCAAAAGATGGATATGAAAAAATTCAGTCCTTATTTCCAGATGTAAAAAAATTTACTGATTTCAGGGTAATGTTCGATAAGATGCATAAAGAGATTGATGCAGTTATAATAAGTACGCCTGACCACACTCACTTTGCTCCTGCCATGATTGCTATGGAGTTAGGAAAACATGTATACATGGAGAAACCATTAGCTCACAATGTTTGGGAGTGTAGAACTCTAAAGAAAGCAGCAAAATATTATAACATTGTTTCTCAAATGGGTAATCAGGGGCATACAACTAATGGAGTTAGACAGATTAAAGAATGGTATGAAGCTGGAATTTTAGGTGAAGTTAAAGAAGTTCATGCATGGATTGGAACCTTTGATTTCAGACCTGGACATTATTGGACATTGCCTGAAAGTTTTCCACCTCCTAAATATGAAACTCCTGATCATTTAAACTGGGATTTATGGTTGGGGCCTGCAAAAAAAAGAGACTATAATCCTGTCTATGCTCCAAAGTCCTGGAGGGGATTTTTTGATTTTGGTAATGGTCAATTAGGTGATTGGTCATGTCATACTCTTGATGCACCCTTTTGGGCATTAAATTTAGGTATGCCAAGTAATGTGGAATCTTTTGTAGAAAATAGAATTAATGAGCACCATTTTGTTTGTGAAAAATCAATTGTAACATACAAATTTCCAAAAAATGATAAAAGATCTGAAGTTATGATGAAATGGTATGAAGGAGGATATAAACCCAATATTGACCCATCCTGGCCAATTAAAGAGCTGGATCGTGCGGGGATGATTATGGTTGGCTCAAAAAATTCTCTATTAACAGGTGGGAGACCTAATAATCCAAGACTGTTGGTCTCTGATGAAGAGTGGTTAGAATTTCAAAACAACATGCCTGAGCAGACTATACCCAGACTTAAGTGGGGTGATGAAACTCCAGTTCATGAATGGATTGATGCTATTAAAAATGGTTATTTACCTGAATCTAATTTTAATTATGGAGCTGATCTTACTGAAATGGCATTATTAGGAACATTATCTCAAAGATTTGGGGCCAAAATAGATTACGATACAATCAATATGGAGATAACTAATCGTCCAGACATTAATGAGTTTTTAAAAGAACCGGTTAGAGAAGGTTGGAGATATGGCGAATCAATTAACTGATTTATTCAAATAAGATCTGACCCTAATTATTGAGTTCTGTCTTATATCTTCCCAAAATAAATTAATATCACCCTTGTGATAATCTTTTAAAGTTGATATTAAAATTGTGTTAATTAAACCAACTTTTGGAGTTTTTAAAAACACACCTTTATCAATATTATCAATTTTTAATGCATTAGAAAAAACCTTGCCATTAAGAAATAAAAGACCTTTGTGATTAGAGAAATTAGTGGTTTTTTTTGAGTCCCATGTTATTGGGTTAGAGCACAAAGCATCAGAAAGCCATTGCTTTTCAATTGTATAGTTAAATTTATCTTGTCTTTTAAAAATTTTAAAAGTATTCCAAGTCACAAAACCACCTGTTTCATCTGGTTTTTCCATTAACTGTAAATCAAAAAAATCATTTTCAGTTATTTTAGTACCAGGTAAGTAAGCTGCAACAAGTCTATTTTTTAATTCTTTACCATCGAAAAAATCTTGTAGCAACCTTTTAGCATGTCCTGAGCCTTGACTATGACCAGCAATTATAATTGGTTTTCCTTGATTAAAATTTTTAAGAAATATTTCAAATGATCTTTTTATATCCTCGTATGCTAAATTATATGCTTTTTCCCCTCCATTTTTCCATCTATTCTCATCAAATACTCTGAAATGAGCTTGTCTATAATTTGGGGAATAAAGATTACCTGAATCCATCCAAGCAGTTGACTGATATTTTATTGATGATTCCATCAAAATATTAGTAAAATCATCATTATATATATCGGAATTCCAATTAATATTCTTTCTGTCGGTGAATAATGTTGGAACGATAAAAAAAACATCAACCTTCATGAAACCATTATTTTTATTTAAAAAAGTTAATTCAGATTTCTTTTCTGGATGAACCAGCCAATCATCCAAATTTAAATATGTTGGTTGCTTAGGTTTTGGGTGTTTATCAAAATCTGTTGTTTTATATTTGATCTCACCATTATTCTCTTTTAAAAGGCCGCATGATGTTGAAGTAACAATTATGAGAAAAATGAACAATATTTTACTACTTTTAAAAAACATTAAATCTAATTTATAATAAATATGAGAATTCAATTAAAAAAAGTTTTTCTAATATCGCAAATATTTATTTTTCTTGCATGCAATTCAAAAATAGATCCAAAAATTACAATTTCGAAAGTAAATGGATCCCCCTCTTACGAAAATTCAAAAATCACATCCGTTGAACAAAAAATAGTTGATAATGAATATGAGTTTACATTTGAGCTTGAGGAATATGAATTAGGTGTTCAAACTGAAACAGAATATGATTATCAACTTGCTAATTCAGACAAAGGTCAACATATCCATTTTATTATAAATAATGAACCTTATTCTGCCCACTACTCTGAAAATTTTTCAAAAAAAATGGAAGACGAAAACAATGTAATTCTAGCATTTTTGTCCAGATCACATCATGAATCAGTCAAGAATCAAAATGCATATATTTTAACTCAAATTAGTGATGAGCCTATTGATTTAAACAATGAATTTCTTTTTTACAGTAGACCAAAAGGCACTTACAAGGGGAAGGATACTGAAAAAGTTCTTCTAGATTTCTATTTAGTAAATACAGAGATATCTACTAATGGAAATAAGGTTAGAGCTACAATTGACGATACTGTTTTCTTGATAGATGAATGGGCTCCATATTATATTGAAGGTCTAAATGCTGGAGATACTCAAATTAAATTAGAGCTTATAGATATTAATGGAAATTTAATCGATGTACCATTCAATCCATCAATTAAAACTGTAACTATTGAGAAATAATTAATTCTTAGACCACTTTCTTAGTTTATTCATCTTTTCATAGTCGGCTAATTCTTCTTTGGAAATAACCTTTAGAAACGAAGAATGCTGTTCGATAGCAAATTCAATTTTTTCAACAATAGATTCAACAGAATCATTTTCATAATCAATTTTTAAAGGGTCTTTAATTTCCATTGTTTGTAATATGCCTTTTTTCTTAATTCTAATACCTTTTTTATCAAATGAGCGTCTGAAACCATCAATTACTATTGGAATCACTACAGGTTTAAACTCTTTTATTATGTGGGCAGTACCTTTCCTAATAGGTTTAAATGGTGTTGTTGTACCTTGAGGAAAAGTAATTACCCAACCATCATTTAATGCGACACCAATATTAGAAATATCGCTCATTTTTACCTGCCTATTAACATCTTGACCTTTATCTCTCCAGGTTCTTTCGATTGAGACAGATCCTGCATATGCAAAAATTCTTGGAAGTGGTCCTGCTTTCATTGTTTCCTTAGCTGCAACAAAATAAATGTTAAGTTTAGGTTTCCATAGGTAACCAATATTTTTAATTGAATCTACCCTTCCACTCAGCCCTGCATTAAAAACATGAAACATTGCTACAACATCTGCAAAATATGTTTGGTGATTTGAAACAAACAAAACATTTTTATCAGGTAATTTCTTTAAAATTTCAGATCCTTCAATTTTAAGCTTATTAAATCCTTTAAATCTTTGATGAGTAAGAACACCTAAAATTCTTATTAACCAAGTTTTAATAAAAAGTATATGACCAAAGGGGTTTCTTTTAAATAGTGGCACCTAAGCGATTTATGGACAAATATATAAACAATAAATCATTGCTTAAATAATGACAAAAATTCATTTAAAATCATTGCTGTAGCACCCCAGACAACATGATTTTCAATTAGAAAGTAAGGATTTTTAAATTTTTGATTATTTGTTTTACCATAATTAATTTTTAGTTTAATTAAACTTGATAATTTAGGCGTTATAACTTTAACTACTTCATCTGAATTTGGTTTAATTTTAGGTTCATTTTCAATTTTAAAAACATATGGTCTAACTAAAAAATTACTTGGTGGAATATATATGTCTGTCAACTTAAATTGAAGTTTCATTTCATCTTTATTTAGACCAATTTCTTCATTAGTTTCTCTTCGAGCTGTTTCAATTAAGTCTTCATCTAATTTTTCTTTTTTACCGCCTGGAAATGAGATTTGATTCGAGTGAACACCTTCATAATTATTCCTTAAAATAAATGGAAGTCTAGTTTCATAATTTGAATCAGAAAAAAAACATAGTGATACTGCAGCATCTTTTTTTGCAATTTTTACTTCTTCTTTAATTGATTTTAAACGATCAATAGGTACTAATTCTATATGAGATTTTATTCCTGGAAGAGATTTATTTTTTAATTTTAATAATCTATGTTCAAATTCAGAAAATTTCATATATCAAATTTATCATTTTGTTTTTTTATTATTCTGTTTTCTTGCGATAACCCGCCAGTAAAGACAGTTAAAAAAACAATAATAAATCAACCTAAAGTTGAGAAAAAGACTGAAGTTAAGTCTGTAGCTGATCAATTTGTTTTAGACGATAAAAATGCAATTCCGTTCTTATTTGAATATAATCAAAAGAACAAGGAGAATAAAGTTAGAATTGAAACTAAATTTGGAAATATTGATATATTACTCTTCAATGAAACACCATATCATAGATCAAATTTCATTTACCTTACTAAAAAGAAATACTTTGATGGTACATCTTTTCATAGGGTAGTTAAAGACTTTATAATTCAGGGAGGTAATTCTGATTCGTATGAAATATCTAAAAGAAGAAAAAGAATTGGAAGATATCTTCTGCCACCAGACACAAAAAAAGGTTTTAAACACCATAGAGGAATCGTTTCAATTCCTAGCAGTGATATAGACAACCCCTATAAACTTGCATCACCATATGAATTTTTTATAGTAGTAGATAAAAATGGGGCTTATCATTTGGATAAAAACTATACACCGTTCGGAAAAGTTATAAAAGGGATGGATGTTGTTGATGCAATAGCAAATACTGAAACCGATAAAAGGGAATGGCCTATTGACAATGTGAAAATAAAAGTAAGTATTATTGATTAAACTACACCTGAAAGATGTGGATACTTGTTGATGTAATTCTCAACCCAAATCTTTAATTCCTCATACTCATGTGGAAGTAAAACCTTTGAAGCCTTGTTTAATTCTTTTTTGAAAAGTGTAAAACTAAAAGTAACCTTTTTAAGAACTTTTTTAGTGTATTTAAAGACTTCCCTTGCCATAATTAAATTTAAAAAATTTGATTTTTTTTTTATTTAAAAAAATGTTAAAATTTTCTTTTTAAACTCCACTCATAGCTAAATTCCGATACTACATCCCCTACTTCATCGTAACCTTTTGAATTTAAATTTATAACGGTCGTAGGATTAACCTTTGTTAAACCATCAAAAGCATCTTCAATTTTCTTTATATCAGTGCACTCAAAAACTATTTTTCCTTTTGCTTTTTTTAAAAATTTAGATGAATTTGAGGTCACTAACATAGAAATATTATAACCTAACTTTTGTTTCTGATTTATAATAAGCATCCCTGTGGTCAACTCAGACGCCATTCCTTGAACAACCCAATATAAAGATTTGAAAGGATTACTATTAAACCAATTATGTCTAACCTTGGCTTTACACTCTTTTTCATTTAGTTTAATAATACGAACACCACACAACCAAGCTGATGGAAGATCTTTAAATAAAAAGAAGTTATAATTAAACATTTTAATCACCTATTGAAGCTAGATATCTTTCAGCATCTAGAGCTGCCATGCACCCAGTTCCAGCAGCTGTAACTGCTTGACGATACTCTTTATCCTGAACATCACCAGATGCAAAAACTCCAGGAATATTTGTTTTTGTAGTTTTTCCATTGGTTATTATGTAACCAGTTTCATCCATTTCTAGCTGATCTTTGAACAAATCTGTATTAGGTTTATGACCAATTGCAACAAAAAATCCTGTAATATTGATTGTTTCTGTTTCTTTGGTCTTGTTGTTTATTATTTTAAGTCCTTCAACAACATTTTCACCAACGACTTCAACAACTTCTGTGTTGTATCTTAAATCAATATTTTCTTTAGAGTTAACCCGGTGCTGCATAGCCTTAGAAGCCCTCATCTCATCTCTTCTAACAAGCATAGTTACTTTTGAACATATGTTAGCTAAATATGTAGCTTCTTCTGCCGCAGTATCTCCTCCTCCAACTATTGCAACTTCTTGACCTTTATAAAAGAAGCCATCACAAACTGCACAAGCAGAAACACCACCGCCAATTAATCTTTGTTCGCTTTCAAGTCCTAGATATTTTGCTGAAGCACCAGTTGAAATTATTACTGTCTTAGCATGTACAACCTTATCATGATCAATTGTTATTTCATGTAAATCATCTTTACTTTTAGAAAAGGCTACTTTAGTAGCTTCACCTATTCTAACATCAGTACCAAATCTTTCAGCCTGAGCTTTAAGTTCCTCCATCATTTTTGGACCGTCAATTCCATTTGGATAACCAGGAAAATTATCAACATCTGTTGTTGTTGTAAGTTGACCACCTGGTTCCATTCCAGTATATAAAACAGGTTTTAAATCAGCTCGAGATGCATAGATCGCTGCAGTATATCCTGCAGGTCCTGAACCGATAATTAAAGTTTTGATTTTTTCAATTGACATGGACTCAAAATTAATATAAAAATTTGTGTTTGTTGTTAATATAAAGAGTTTTATATTAGCACCCGTTTACGGGGTGTAGCGTAGCCCGGTTATCGCGCCGCGTTTGGGACGCGGAGGTCGTAGGTTCGAATCCTGCCACCCCGACAAAAAAACCTCTTCAAATGAAGAGGTTTTTCATTTAGATATATAAATTATTCTGCGACCCACTCAAATACTTTTGCATATTCAGTAGGATCAAATGCATTATAAGTTTCTATAATTTTTCCATCTTTCCACTGGAAATATGCGTGTCCCTTTATGGACAAATCTTCACCTGTATTTTTATTTGTGCCAACCCAAGTGTACCAATAATTGGTATAAATAGACCCATTGTTGTAAAACATTGTATTAATTCTTCTATCAATGTTATTTATGCCATCATAATATTCATGACCTGATGAAAAACCATCAATCATTTCTTGCACTGTCATTGTATCATCATTGACATTGATAACTGCATCATCTGAAAATAAGTATTTTACAGATTCTAGATCATTATTTGCATAAGCATCAATAAATTCATTTAATTTATTATTTCTTTCATCTGTTGGAGAAATTACACCACCCCATTCTGAATCATCAAAATTTGGGGGATTAGTATTACATGCAGCTACTAAAAATACTGCCGTTAGAAGTAAAAATTTTTTCATTTGTTTAGTTTTAAAATTTAATTAATCAAATCTAATAAAATAAGAACAAATCAATATTTTTGAGTTATGAATTGGAAATGTAAAAAAACATGGAAACAGGCAAAGATTAACACACTCTGGTGCTTACTTGGTTGTTCAATTGGAGATTTTGGAACAATATTTTACTTTCAAAATATTGATCATAGTTGGTCAAATTATGAAGTATTAGGATTAGCTATTATTAATGGTTTACTAACATCAATAATTCTTGAAACAATTATTTTATTAAAACAAATGGATTTTTATTCGTCTCTGAAAACAGCATTGGGAATGTCATTTATTTCTATGCTTGGAATGGAAATAGCTATGAATGTCACGGATCTAATTCTTACTGGTGGTGCAATGCTTACTTGGTGGGTTATTCCAATTATGCTTATGGCCGGTTTTTATACACCTCTACCTTACAATTATTGGAGACTAAAAAAATATAATGTTAGCTGTCATTAAGGTATATTTGCATCCTCGGGATGTGGCGCAGCCCGGTTAGCGCACACGGCTGGGGGCCGTGGGGTCGCAGGTTCAAATCCTGTCATCCCGACTTTTTTTAATACTTTTAAATAATGAAAAAATTTATTCTAATTCTAGCATTTTGTATTTCTTGCGCACAAACAGATGACACAATAAATACCCCAAAAACCATTAATTATGATGTTGTAAACATTCATCAAACAGATTATGTTCCATGGAGTATAGAATTCATTAACAACGATACTTTTATTTATACTGAACGTAGAGGGAAAATGTTTTTGGTTAGTAATGGCGTTACAACTGAAATACTAAATGTTCCAGATGTATATTTAAAAAATCAAGGTGGTTTATTAGATATTGAATTACATCCAAATTTTGATCAAAACAAAACTATTTTCTTTTCTTATTCGAAAGGAAATAAAGAAGATGGGGCAAATACTGCTGTAGCAAGTGCAAAACTTATAAATAACTCATTAGAAGAAATTAAAGTTTTATACCATGGTGAGGAACAGACTAATTCATCACTTCACTGGGGATGTAGGTTACAATTTGATAATTATGGTTACTTATTTTTTGCGATTGGAGATCGTGGTAATAGAAACAAAAATCCCCAAGACATTACACTTGATGGTGGGAAAGTTTACAGAATCAATGAAGATGGATCAATACCAATTGATAATCCTTTTATAAATGAAAATGGAGCAAAAACAGCTATTTATTCATATGGCCATAGAAATCCACAGGGTATGTTTAAACACCCAGAAACTGGTAAAATATGGACCAATGAACATGGGCCTAGAGGTGGTGATGAAATTAATGTAGTAGATGCTGGAAAAAATTATGGATGGCCAAAAATCACATATGGGATAAATTATAGTGGAACAACCATAACTAATGATAAAGCATTGCCAAACATGGAACAACCTTTATATTATTGGGTACCCTCAATAGCTCCAAGCGGGTTTGATTACTTGAATTCTGATATATATGCTGATTGGAAAGGTAGCATCCTAGTTGGTTCATTAAAATACATGTATCTGGAAAGGCTAGTTCTTGAAAACAATAAAGTTACTTATAGAGAAAAAGTTGCTGAAAATGTAGGAAGAGTTCGTGATGTTAAAGTCAGTCCTGATGGGTACATATATTTAGCTGTTGATAATAAGGGTATTTTCAAGTTGACTCCCAAATAATGGTAATAGTTGCAATAGCTGGTGGTACAGGATCAGGCAAGACAACTCTATCCAAAAAAATAATTGATAGTTATAAAAATATCAAGGTAAATTATTTGTCACTTGATTCATATTACAAAGACTACAGTAATTTATCATTTTCTGAAAGAGCAAAAATCAATTTTGATCATCCAGACTCCATAGATTTTGATTTATTTTATCAACAGATTCTTGAATACTTAAAAGGCAGCAACATAAAAACCCCTACTTACTCATATAAAAGGCATAAAAGACTTAAAAAAAAAGGTAATCTTAGACAGGGAGATTTATTAATTGTTGATGGTATTTTGATTTTGTTAAAAAAAAGTATTAGAGATTTTTTTGATTTAAGCATATTTTTGAATGTAGATTCTTCAGAAAGGTTAAGAAGAAGGGTTGAAAGAGATACTAATGAGAGAGGACGTTCTGAAATTGAAATAAATGACAGGTTTTATAAAATGATAAAACCTATGCATGAAAAGTATGTTAGGCCATCAGAAAAGTTTGCTGATGTTGTAATAGGTGAAAATTATGATTATGAATTGATAAAGATTAAAATTGATCAACTATTGAATGGAAATCATCAAAAAAATTAGAAACTCTAAGTTTTTCAAATTATTCAGTAATCTATACATCTTAACATCATTAGTCTTTTTTATTTGGATTTTTTTTATTGATTCAAATTCTATTTTAGTCAACTTGAAGTTAAAGAAGGAAATTAATGAGTTGAATGAAAGGAAATTATTATTAGAAAAACAAATTGAAATTGATAAGAAAATTATTTCAAATCTGAAAAACCCTGATAGCCTAGAAAAATATGCCAGAGAAGAACTGTATATGAAGAAAGATAATGAGGATATATATATAATCGAGTTTAAAGAATAATGGGTAAAGTAATTTCTGTTTCAAATCAAAAGGGCGGTGTTGGAAAAACCACTACATCACTCAGTTTAGCTGCATCACTTGGTGTGCTTGAAAAAAAAGTATTATTAATTGATGCCGATCCACAAGGAAATGCGACATCTGGAATTGGTATTAATAGTGATGATTTTAATAAATCATCTTATGATGTTCTTTTAAACCAATGTGAGATTAATGATTCAATAATCAAAACCAAAAGCCCAAATCTAGATATAATACCAGCTAATATTGATTTAGTTGCTGTAGAAATAGAATTAGTTGACACGAACAAAAGAGAACACATGTTAACTAAAATGATTGATAAAATCAAGAAGGATTATGACTTCATAATAATAGATTGCCCTCCTTCACTAGGTTTAATTACCATGAATGCATTAACAGCGTCTAATTCTGTTATAATTCCAATACAATGTGAATATTATGCATTAGAGGGTCTAGGAAAGCTTTTAAATACAATTAAAGGAATTCAAAAGGTTCACAATGACAATCTTGAAATAGAAGGTATATTATTAACTATGTTTGATTCAAGACTTAGACTCTCAAATCAAGTGAAAGATGATGTAAAAAAGCACTTTGGAGATATGGTTTTTTCTACAATCATCCCTAGAAATGTAAGCTTAGGTGAAGCACCAAGTCATGGTGAAAGTATAATTGTATATAACTCAACAAGCAAAGGGTCTAAAAGTTATATTAAATTTGCTCAAGAAGTAATAAATTTAAATTAGTTTGGCAAAAGCATATAAAAAAAGAGTTTTAGGAAGAGGGTTATCTGCGATTTTGAATGATAACGAACAAAAGGCTAATAATTCATCAGTCAACTTCAATGATATTGACATTAATTTAATAAAATTAAATCCTAATCAGCCAAGAACGAACTTTAATCAAAAAGATATTAGTGATTTAGCATCATCAATTAAAGAATTAGGACTTATACAACCAATAACTGTAAAGGAAGACCATGACAGTTATGAATTAATTTCAGGGGAAAGGAGATTAAGGGCTTTTAAACAATTGAGTATAAAAACAATACCCGCCTACGTCAGAAATGCGAATGACCAAACCTCTCTTGAAATGGCTCTTGTTGAAAATATCCAAAGAAAAGATCTAGATCCAATTGAAATTGCAATTTCTTACTCCAGACTAATTGATGAGTTAAATCTTTCTCAAGATGAAATGAGTAAAAGAGTTGGTAAAGACAGATCTACCATTTCCAATTATATAAGACTTTTAAAATTGGATCCAATTATTCAAAGCGGAATAAGAGATAATTTCATTAGTATGGGACATGGTAGGTGTTTAATAAATATTGAGTCAAAGGATCAACAAATTCTTATATATGAAAAGATTTTAAGAAACAGCTTATCTGTAAGACAAACTGAAAAAATAGTTAAAGAATTATCTGGTAAAAAAATTAAAAAAACTGGATTCACAGATGAAAAGTTGATTAAAAAAATTAAAATTTTAGAGAAAAAATATAGTTTAGGAATTGATCTAAAGCTTAATAAAGACAAAGGTTTATTATCATTTAAATTTAATAATAAGAAAGAATTAGACGAATTAATTAAAAAATTAAATGATTAATAAAATAATTCCAGTTTTATTATTAATTGTTGCATCTAGTAGTCTTATATTTTCTCAGGATGAAGTACAAAAAGATGAGATTGATATTCTAAGACCTTCTAAAGCTGCATTTTACTCAGCAGTACTTCCTGGTTTGGGTCAAATATATAATAATAAGGCTTGGAAGGTGCCTATTGTTTATGCTGCCATTGGAGTTTCTGCTTATGCATACGATTTCAATAAGAAAAAATTCTGGTCATACAGAGATGCATATAAAAGAAGAAAAGCTGGCTTCACAGACGATGAGTACCAAGGAATTATAATTAACGATGATAGACTTCTAGATGGTCAAGATTTTCATAAAAAATATAAAGATTTATCGATGGTATTTATAGTTGGCTTTTATTTTTTAAATATTTTAGATGCCAATATTGACGCACACTTGTTAGATTTCAATGTTAATGAAGACCTATCATTTAAACCATATTTTGAAAATGATGAGTTGTTTAATCCAAATATTGGATTAAAAATTAAAATTAGCTTATAAAATGAATGTTACGATCATAGGTTATGGTAAAATGGGTAAAGAAATTGAAAATGTTTTGATTTCAAGAGGTCATAATATCAACAAAATAATTGATAAGGATAGTGAAATAAGTTTTGAAAATACCGAGGTTGCTATAATATTTACGTCCCCTGAATCTACTTTTGAACAAATAAAAAATTGTTTAGATGCAAATGTTAGAGTAGTATGTGGATCTACAGGTTGGACACAACAACTAGATGAAATAGAAAATTATTGCAGAAAATCGAATGGTGGTTTTTTATATTCTCCTAATTTTAGTATTGGTGTTAATCTCTTTTATAAACTAAATGATTATCTAAATGAAATAATGACTAATCATAAAAATTACTCAGCAAGCATTCTTGAAAAACATCATTCTGAAAAAGTTGATAAACCTAGTGGCACAGCAATTAAAATTGCTAATGATATAATATCAAAATCTGACTATAATTCTTGGACTTTAAATGAAAATGAAAATAAAGACATGTTAAAAATTAGGTCAGTTCGAGAAGGAGATCAAAAAGGTCACCATAGCGTTATTTTTTCCTCTGATGATGATATAATAAGAATAAGCCATACTGCAAAGTCAAGATTTGCTTTTGCACTTGGTGCAGTTATTTCTGCTGAATTTTTAGTAGATAAAAATGGAGTATATGATATGAGTGATGTTATAAATAGTTTAAAAAAATAATATGAGTTGGTTTGAGTGGTCAATTTTTTTTATAGCAATACAACTAATTCATTCTTTAGCTACATGGAAATTATATCAAAAAGCTGGTTTTAATCCGATTTCTTCAATAATTCCCTTTTACAATAGTTTAGTTTTAATGAAAATAATTAATAGACCATGGTGGTGGGTTATATTATTGTTTATTCCAATTGTAAATCTTTTAATTTTCCCGATAGTTTGGATTGAAACAATTAGAAGTTTTGGTAAAAATAAGACTACTGATACTATTAAAGTAATTTTTTCTTTAGGCTTATATATTTTTCTAGTTAACTACGACAAAAATGCACAATATATCAAGGAAAGAGATTTGAACCCAAAAGGTGGATTTGAAGAATGGTTCGGTTCTATAATTTTTGCTGTTATATTAGCCACAGTTGTTCATACATATTTTATACAACCATTCATTATACCAACAGGATCTCTTGAAAGATCCCTGCTTGTTGGAGATTTTCTTTTTGTAAGTAAGTATCATTATGGTGCTAGAGTTCCTAAAACCGTGATATCCTTTCCAATGGTGCATGATACTATTGTTGGAACTGGTGTCAGGTCCTATCTGAACAAGCCTCAACTACCCTATTTAAGATTGCCTAAAATTCAAAAAATAAAAAGAAATGATATTGTCACCTTTAATTGGCCTGCAGACACGGTCAGACAGTTTTTTGTTAGAGAAAAAGGAGTAAAAAAACCTATTGATAAAAAATCAAATTACGTAAAGAGATGCGTTGGAATTCCAGGGGATACCTTAGAAATTTTCAATGGTGAGTTAAGAATCAATGGTGATAAAAGTATTCTGCCATATAGAGCAAAACCATTATTTAAATATATTGCTTATAATTCGAAGGGAATATCTAGCCAAAAACTTAATCAACTAGGCTTATATGATTTTCAAAGAAAATTTAGAATTAAAAATATTACACAAAAATCATTTGATGATATTAAGCCTCATATTTTAAGCCTTAGTGATAACAACATAGAAAACTTCACTATAATAACTAACTCAAAAGGAATACCCACAGATAAAATTAGGAAAAATAGATTATCAGTTTCA
>Ga0208130_1000633_pt1 | contig 17927 bp, 18 predicted proteins | sample ETNtaG_31_FD_185771 | JGI IMG/M metagenome (GOLD analysis project Ga0208130, IMG submission 185771) | Marine microbial and viral communities from oxygen minimum zone, Eastern Pacific Ocean - ETNP201310SV78 (SPAdes) (version 2) | ecosystem: Environmental > Aquatic > Marine > Oceanic ...
TACTGTCGTTTCTGTTCGTTGCTCAATTGACGATTGCTCCAACACGGTGATTGACGAGGAATTCTTTGCCTGGGCAACGCCCCTGGCATTGGTCAGGCATTCGGCGCTTTTCCCATCGTGGGACCAGAGGTCAACAACGGTGGGGTCCACAGATGCTGTGTAGAGAACTTTGGATTCGTCTGCGGCTACGAGGGAACGAACCCATTGGTTAGGCGGAGACAGCGGCTTTTGATTGAACAGAAGTGAACGGTTTTGCTCATGTTCTTGGATGGTCAACCATCCATCTCGCCACCTTTGCGGCGTTCCGGGGACAATTTCTACCCAGTGAGGATCAGTAATTTCTGTGACTGTTTCGGTTTCACCGGTGCTCTCGTCAGCTTCGAGTACCTTCATGGATTGTTGGTCACGGCTCTGCACGACCAACGTCAGGCGCTCGTTTTCCTCCCAGGTCACATCTACTAGGTAGGGGTGCATTGCCCGATCCCATACGACTTCTATCGGTGAGGAGCCTTCAGTACCGACGATGTAGAGCTGAACATCGGCGTTAGATCCTCCTGCGGCCGGGTACCTGATTTTCTGGGGCACTCTGCTGGGCTCGTTAGGCGCGGCTATATGCCATATGGCGACTGGGTTGACGTCCACACGGGTTACCGCCAGCTTCGCGCTTGTCGGGTCCCACCAATGACCTCGACTCCGTCTCATTTCTTCTGCTGCGACGAACTCTGCACTCCCCCAACTCACCGTCTCTCCATCACCTATCACGATTGAGTGAGCCGCTGCTGAGCCGTCCGTCGGAGCCAAATACACGCTGTCATTGACTACGAATGAGACAAGTTGACCATCGTGAGATATTCGAGGGTCAAAGGCTCCACTAGAGTTTTCAATCACCTTCAGCGACCCTGAGGAAATGTCGGCAATAAATAGCTCACCTTCAAGCGTAAACGCTGCCAACAAACCGCCTTGGTCCACGGAGTAGGTTGTTATACCTCCAGCGCTTTCCCGAGCTCTTTCTCGTCGTGCTTGTTCTGCTGCTGGAACGTTGCCCTGTGCTTCGCCATTAATTTCGCGAGGGTCGACTATGAGGCGTTCCGTTCCTGTCGTGGTGTTGATCGCCCAAAGCGCGTTGACACTGTCTTCGGGACCCGCACTTCGCAAAAACAGGACACTGTCACCGTCTTTGACTACTGAAAAGTTGCGCGGTGAACCCAAACTGAAGCGTTGAGTTCGCGCGTATTGACGTGGAAAACTGTCCGACACACTGATGACCGTAGTCCTCGTTAGCCTCTATGACGTGTTGCTACCAGATCCTTCCTCGTTCGAAGAACTACCCGACAACAAAAAGTCTTTGTGGGGTAGATACGGATCGGGAACGGATCCGCTTTTTGTTCAGTTAATTGGCGTGAAGGTAGAAGAAGTCCGCAATGACTATTGCCGGCTGTCGCTTCCGTTTAAAGAAGACCTCCTTCAAGCGGGTGGATCTATACACGGAGGAGTCATTTCGACGTTATTGGACACTGCTTGCGTGCCTGCGGTAGGCAGCGGTTTCGACAAGGCTCGTCCCTACAGCACCATTTCTATGCAGGTTCAGTTTTTGTCGGGAGCATCTCGAACCGACCTCGAAGCTGTCGGTTGGGTCACCAAGCGCGGCAAATCAATCGCTTTTTGTAACTCGGTCGTCCAAACCACCGATGGGAAGCTTCTCGCAACAGCGTCGCTAACTTTCAAGATTTAGCTCGATATCTGTTGTCCCAATTAGCTGTCGCTCTGGTGAGCCAGTGACAACACGTCACCAGCTGTTGGATTTACCATCACCATTTCACCTACTTGAACGGTGGGAACCACTTCGTTTCCATTGGCGTGAGACCGAACAAATTCGGCCGCATCTTGGTCTTCCCATATATTGCGATACTGAATTGTGAGGTCACTATCTGCGAGTTGACGTTCCAAAGCCATACAAAAGCCGCAACCTGGCCGCCAGTAAACCGTGATTTCTTGTTGCCGCTCGTTCATCGTCCGATTGCTTTCAGGTCTTCATAAATTTTTTTGCATTCTGGGCAAACTGGAAACTTTTCTGGATTCCGATTCGGGACCCACTTCTTTCCACAAAGCGCCCTGACCGGGTTACCGGTTACAGCCGAACGAGTCATGTCGGTCTTGTTGACGTAGTGGGCAAACCGTTCATGGTCACCATCGTCAAGAAGATTCTCTGATCTTTGATCTAGGACAGTGCTGTCAGACATTTCAATCCCATACTCTAGGCAGTTCAGGTCAGATATGGTGCGGTGGAGGACCTATTCAGCATATGGGGGGAAAGTGGCTGATCGCAGTGACCGAGTTGACTCTGCTGCGGGGTGGCTCGTTGTTGCTGCAACGGCTACAGCTACCTTCGCCGTGTTTGGTGTCACATACAGCTTCGGCGCCGTGTTCACCGCGATTAGAGAAGAATTCGGCGTAGGAAAAGGTCAAGCGGCACTCTTTTTCTCTATCACGACCTTCATATATTTCGTTGTGGGCGTCTTTACAGGTCGATTAGCCGACCGCTATGGCCCCAGACCCATACTGCTTACGGGCGCTTTATCAATAGGGCTAGGACTGTTCCTAACGTCGTTGGTGAACAACATCATCCTTGGCTATCTGACCTATGGCGTCGGAGTAGGTATTGGCGTTGGATGCGCGTATGTTCCGATGGTCGCTACGGTCGGTGGTTGGTTCGATAAGGATCGAACGAAAGCTATGGGAGTAGCTGTCGCCGGTATCGGGGTAGGCACTCTGGTCGGGGCGCCATTAGCGAAACAGCTCGTGATTTCTTTCGGCTGGAGAAACGCCTTCGTGGTTCTTGGTGTGAGCTCTGCTGCTCTCCTAGCGTTAGCGTCGTTAGGGGCGCGAAGGCCACCGGGATCGGGAACTCAGGAACCTCCCCCTCCTTTGCGGCTCTTACTGAAAGACGGCAGATTCATTTGGCTATACGCATCCATGACGTTTCTCAGTTCGGGCCTATTCATCCCAATGGTGTACTTGGACGATTATTTGGAGTCTCAAAGCAGGACAGGTGGCGCTCTCCTCATCGGAATCATTGGGGCAACGTCGGTAGTGGGACGGTTAGCCCTCGGGGCGGTCGCTTCCAAAGTTGATCTGATGCGCCTTTACCAGATTTGTGTTGTGGCTTTAGGCGCTAGTTACGTTATTTGGATGCTGGCAGGGGCGAACTACTCTGCACTGGTCGTCTTCGCTATCTGCATGGGCACCGCTTACGGTGGTTGGATCGCTTTGTCACCTGCGGTAACCGCATTCCTTTTCGGCCCCGTCGGATTAGGTGGGGTTTTGGGTGCCCTGTACACCTCAGCTGGCATTGGTGGCCTTGTCGGACCACCGATCATTGGTGTGGTGATAGACGCCACTAACTATGAAACAGCAATTGGGTTGGCCATTGCTCTAAGTGGCGTGTCACTTGTACTTCTAATAGCTGCTAGTCGCGCTGCCGCCCCATCTACGCCTCCGCCAAGCCAATCGATGGATGAGCCCGAAGAGAAACGACCACAAGCGAGCGCCTGGCTCGTCCCTTCCAGCCAGGGCGGGATGAGCCTTATCCGTCGATAAGGACTGGGGGGTCATCCCAACCAATAGCTGCTGCCCCGTCCATGTACCACTGAAGTATGGACCCGGCATCTGTAACGGACTCGACGTTGCCGTCCTCATCTAAGTTGAGATTGGCTCCATAAATTTGGAACCAGACATCGGTCACTTCAACGTTGTCTTCTGGAACGAGGAGGGTATGTACTGACCCGGCTGGCTCATACAGGAAGGATCCTGCCCGGTTAACGTATTCGCTTTCTTGGTAATGCCAGCTGCCAGCCATGGTGTAGGCATAGACCTGCCCCGTATGGCGGTGAGTTTGCACCGCAGTGCCCGGCTGGAACCTAGTTCGCACAATCCATAAACCTTCGCTGATCTTTGCCGTAAGTAACTTGACTTGGTTACCCCGTCCGCTATCGATCCACGGCAAGTCATCCTCGCCTCGGTGTACTGCGCTAGGTTCAAGTTCAATCATCGTCATGGTGCTTCCCTTCCTCTCTAGTGATGGTAGTTCTCACTCATCTGGCCCGAAGATCAAATCGAAAACCTCATCTGCTTTACGCTCATGATTGCGGTGAACCAGCAGTTGGGGGTTCCCATCGATCGCCCAACGCACTCCCCGTGCGTCAAGCTGCCTGGTCAACTCAGCAATTTGTTCGATAGTCAACTCATCAAGTTCGTATGCGGGACCGTCGGTCGCTGCAATATCAAAAATGTCGATTTCTTCTGAAACCAAGCCGGCTGATATCAAAGCCTGCGCTTGTTCAGTGAGCACCTCTTCGGCTTCGCCTTCGACCAGTTCACCCTCAAGAATTTCTTCATCTTTCATGACAGTGATTATGTCGCTATTTGGCCTCTAGTCTGCACATATGGGTATCGGCAGGTTTGATTCACTATTACTGCTGTCATTTGGGGGCCCTGAGGGTCCCGATGACGTGATGCCGTTTCTTCGCAATGTCACAAAGGGGCGGGGAGTTCCAGATGAACGACTGGCAGTCGTAGCCGATCAGTACGCATTGTTCGGCGGCAAAAGTCCGATAAACGATCTCAACAGAGGGCTCCTAGATTCCATTAACCATGAGCTCACCTCTCGGGGCTACGAGCTTCCGACTTTTTGGGGCAACCGGAACTGGCATCCATTCCTTTCCGATGCCGTAGAGCAACTGAAATCCGATGGGCACAAGTCGACTGTTTGTTTGGTGACTTCCGCCTTTAGTTCTTATTCAGGTTGTCGGCAATACCACGAGGATTTAGAGGTTGCCTGCGCAGCATTATCGGAACCGCCTGCGATAGAAAGGGTGCGAGTTTTTTGGAATCATCCCGGCTTCCTTGAAACTGCAGCTGAGTTACTGACCGAAAGTCGCGTGAACGCCAGCCTTTCTACACAGACACCAGTCCTACATACTGCACACAGCCTGCCTCTTTCTATGGCCGCTAATTCTGACTATGAAGCTCAGCTCAACGAAGCTGCAGAAATCGTTAGCGAGCTCGCTGGGATGCAAGGACCTAGTGAGGTTGTCTTCCAAAGTCGCAGTGGCCCGCCTTCAGTTCCTTGGCTCGAACCAAGTATTGAAAGTCGGCTTCAGGAGTTAGCCGCCGACGGCATATCTGAGGTACTCGTTCATCCTCTTGGCTTTATTGCCGACCATATGGAAGTGCTCTTTGATCTAGACACCCAAGCTTTCGGCGTCGCGAAAGAATCCGGGATAACGATGGTCAGAACCCCTACCGTGGGAACACATCCACGATTCGTGGCCATGCTGGTTGACCTCATCGAGGAAGCCGCTGGACTACGCGAAGACCGACCTACTCTTGGGAGTTCTGGCCCTAGACCCGACACATGCCTTCTTGATTGTTGCCCAGCCCCGACCCGTCCGGGTCGCTGAACTAACCAGCTGCTTTAAACCGGTCCGCTACTGGGCCAGACTCACCAGAAATCCAATGACTCCGGCATCGTAATTCATAGGTAACTTGGGCTGTGGAGCCGTCATCTATCAACACAACATCGCCGTCATATACCTGTACCCCATCGTGAAGCCGAGCGTTATGAGTAGCAGGCTCCCCACACCAACACCGGGCCTGCACCTGAAGCTCCATTCGTTCGTCAGCGACTTCAAGCAACCGAGCCGAGCCGGGGAAGAGTTTTCCGCGGAAGTCGGTGAGTAGCCCAAACGCATAGACATCAACATCAAGTTCGTCGACAACTTGAGCTAATTGTTCAACTTGTGGATCCGTATAGAACTGAGCCTCATCACATACGAGGTAATCCAATGCTCCATGAGCAGCTTGGTGACTTTTGGCTAGGGACAAAAAATCTAGGTCAGGGCGAACTTCGACAGCAGGCGTTGAAACTCCTAACGCGCTAGAAACATGTGCCCCTGCCCGGTCATGCATGCTGCACAACAACCCTGTGCTCGTCGCAGAGAGGTTGTGGTGAATTTGCAACGCCAAGGTCGACTTACCTGATGACATAGTCCCAAAAGAGAATCGCAGACGTCCCATGGTCAACAAATTACACAGATGTGATGCTTCATGACGTCACTTACCCGCAACCACTGGTACTGCCGCATGACCTGCAGCTATAACAGGAGCCCGCTCGGATCATCTGGTCTCCGCAGGTAGAGCACAGCGGAGCGTCACTGAACAGCGTCGAATTCGAAGAAGGTGGGTCCGGAACTGGTTCAGCCCCAATAGCTGTTTCAACCGTCGCTTCCTCTAATCCTGGGAGGTGCTGCTCTATCCGTTCTTCACTCGACAAGATGCCTAATAGATGACGATCTTCTGGTGACAAATACTCCAATGCCAACCGTCGGAAAATGTAATCAACCAAACTGCTTGCGATCCTTAGCTCGGGATCGTCTGTAATTCCCGCTGGTTCAAACCGAACATTTGTGAACGCCTCAATATATGACCTCAACGGAACGCCGTATTGGAGGCCATGGCTTACTGATATCGCAAAGGCATCCATGATGCCGGCAAGGGTTGAACCCTGCTTTGCCACAGTAAGAAACATCTCCCCTGGGCGCCCATCGTCATATTCTCCAACTGTCATGTATCCGTGACAGTCCGCCACCCGAAATGAAAACGTTTTTGATCGACGGGTACGGGGCAGTTTTTTTCTTTCCGGTATTGATTGCACCTCAACAATTGCGGCATTTACCGCTTCACCAATGCGCTCTTCCTCGTCTCTTACAGTCGACAAAGGCTGACCGACTTTGCAGTTGTCTCGATATATCGCAACAGCTTTCAAGCCGAGTTTCCATGCCAGCAGGTGCAAATCTTCTACTTGTCCCACTGTCGCGCTCTCGGGCAGATTGACAGTCTTCGAGATCGCTCCTGAGACAAACGGCTGCGCTGCTGCCATCATTCGAAGGTGACCTTCGTGATGGATGACGTTGTCTCCCATTGAGCATGCGAACACTGGCAGATCTGAGTCGCGAAGGTGCGGCGCGCTAGTGATACCCCCACCGTCAAGTAAATGCTTTTCGATATCTGCGATCTGTTCAGCTTCATAGCCGAGTTTGTGAAGCGCCCGTTCTACGGTGTTGTTCACAATTGTCAGGTCACCACCACCAACCAGTTTTTTGAATTTGATCAGCCCTAAATCAGGTTCAATACCGGTCGTATCGCAATCCATCATGAATGAGATAGTCCCTGTGGGGGCTATCACTGTCGCTTGGGAGTTTCTGATTCCGTGTTGTTGGCAGCCGGTTACCGCTTCATCCCATGATTTCTCAGCAGCTGTCATCAGATCACTTGGCGCCGACTCTGGAACGGATTTCAAGGCTTCTCTATGACTGCCGAGAACTTGTTGCATCGCTTCGCTGTTGGCGGAATACCCCGCAAAGGCTCCGACTCTCTGAGCAAGATCTACTGAGGTCGCATATGCATGTCCGCTCATTAGCGCTGTCACAGCCGCTGTCCACGCTCGTGCCTGTTCTGAATCATATGGGAGACCTAATGCCATCAACATCGCTCCGAGATTGGTGTAACCCAGTCCGAGTTGGCGAAAATCTCTTGACGTCTGGCCAATGGCTTCGGTCGGGTAGTCAGCGTTTCCGACCAGGATGTCCTGGGCCGTGAAAAGGACTCGGACTGCGTGACTAAAGCCTTCGAGATCGAATTGGTCATCGTTCTCGACGTCGAGGAACTGTAGGAGGTTCAAACTGGCAAGGTTGCACGCAGAGTTATCGAGGTGAAGGTATTCGCTGCACGGGTTTGACGCGTTGATCGGTCCCGTATTCGGGGCCGTATGCCAACGGTTAATAGTGGTACTGAACTGAATTCCTGGGTCAGCGCATTCCCACGCAGCTTCGGCGATCTGACGGAAAAGCTTTCGGGCTGGCTGGCGGCTAATCACCGAGCCATCAGTTCGAGCTGTTAGTTCCCACTCTTTGTTCTGTTCGACCGCTTCCATGAACTGGTCACTAAGCCGTACCGAGTTATTTGCGTTTTGGTACTGAACCGAATGGACGTCGGCTCCGTCTAAGTCCATGTCGAATCCGGCGTCACGCAACACCCGTGCTTTGCGTTCTTCCAATGCCTTACACCATATGAATTCTTCAACATCAGGGTGGTCGTCATCGAGGATCACCATCTTGGCTGCGCGCCGTGTTTTGCCACCGCTTTTAATGGTTCCAGCAGATGCATCCGCGCCGCGCATAAAGCTAACTGGTCCGCTTGCCTCGCCTCCGCCGCGAAGTGCCTCGGCTGAACCTCGGATACGCGACAAATTCACTCCTGCACCGGATCCGCCTTTAAAGATTCGGCCTTCCTCTGCGTACCAGTTAAGGATCGAATCCATTTGGTCCTCGACCGCCAGGATGAAACAAGCAGAGGCCTGCTGTGGCACACCCTCAACTCCAATGTTGAACCAAACCGGACTGTTGAAGGCACAACGCTGATGCAGGAGCAGCCACGCAAGTTCAGACTCAAACGTTTCGGCCTCGTCAGCGTCAATGAAGTAACCGTCTTTTTCGCCCCACTGTCGAATCGTTGAGGTGACACGTTGAATCACTTGTCGTAGCGAAGATTCGCGCCCTGTCGTGTCCAACGCACCGCGAAAGTATTTTTGGGCGACGATGTTTGAGGCGGTAGCACTCCATGTGGCTGGAAATTCGATATTCGCCTGTTGAAAACTGATCGACCCGTCAAGGAAGTTAGTCAACTTGGCATCACGCCGTTCCCACTGAACTGTTTCATAAGGATCGACACTGACCTCAGAGAAGTGACGTTTAATTCTGTCAAGGGAAAGGGACGCCGTTTGATCAGAGGTGAGGGTCATCTTTTCTCCGGAAGTGCTCAATAGTTAATGAGAAGTTTGCGGCGGGCTGGAGGCCAACCCAGTGGGTGTCGTTCCGCTTCGCCCTGACCTCGAAGATCGAAACTTCATAGTGCGATGCAAACGGAGAACTCGTTAAGAGCGCCCCGTACAACCATTGCACTCCGTCCGCCAGTTGGTCGCCCAACCCGCCGCGTCTTTGAATGTAGGAACAATCGCTTGTGGATCGATAGAGGGATAACAAATTAGTTCTGTGGGTGAGTTGGGGATTTCTTTGGGGAGTTCTACACATGCAAAAAGATCGACACTCGGTGTGGTTATCCATTACACGCATTTGGAATGTCTTCTGAATGCTTGCAAAGCAACCCACGAGAGCCCTTAAGGCCCTGAACTGGGAAAACGTCACGGGTTGTCTTTCAGAGTTGGTGAGCAGGCAGCGCGACGAGGCGAACATATTGTCGACCCAAACACACAATCAGTTTTAATGCCTGTGGAGAACCACTGATTGTGGTGAAGAGATTCTTTGCATTGATTTGAGGGTATGAGACCCCTCCGACCAGCTACCCGTGTCAACATCGTGGAGTGCATCGATTGTTCCCCCCACCCGTTTCTGAAGTCGAGGCTGACGACATTTACCGCGACCAAAGAGCTACCGCCTCTGGCCTTCCATGGCTGATGATCAACATGATCGAAACAGTTGACGGTGTCACCGAAGTCGAAGGAGTTTCTGGTCCTTTGGGGAGCCCGGGTGATAAGGATATTTTCGGAACGATAAGGACACTGCCTGACATCATCTTGGTTGGCAGCAATACAGCAGTCGCCGAACAGTACAACCCTCCATCGACCAGCGTCAGCACAAAGGCAAGGCGGCTGACAAACGGGGTTTGGCCGGTGGCTCGTATCGCTTTGGTCAGCGCTCAGCTTGATTTCGATCTCACATTGCCGATGTTTAATCGCCCTTCCCAACGTCCCATCGTCGTTACTACCACCAATGCCGATGCCAAGAAAATGGGCCCGATAGCCGAGATAGCCGATTTGATTCAATGCGGCGTCGACTCCGTCGACCTGACTCAAGCACTGAGAGAAATGGCTGATCTCGGCGTTCAACGGGTACTTTCCGAGGGTGGACCTTCACTCAACGGAGCACTTCTCGCTGCAGGTTTAGTTGATGAGGTTTTCATCACGATTGCACCTCTTCTAGGCGGTGGTCAGGCTCGCGGAATAGCTCGAGGCGACATCGTTTCTCAGATAGAAGAACTCGAGCTGCAACATGTTCTCACCGAGGACCATTTCTTATTCCTTAGGTACACCAAAGCATCTCACCGCGACGCTTCTCAATAGACGGGTCTCCGCTGACCTACGGCAGAAGCAATGCTTGGCCAGCGATTAAAGAATGACCATCATTCATCTTCGCTATTCGATCTACCAAAGGGCGAAGATCTCCAGTGGGTTGCAATCGTCGAGCTATGGACCAAAGCGTGTCACCCGGTTGCACCGTCACTATTTGTCCCGCCGTCAGTCTTTCGTCCGCCGCACTTTCGAAAATAGTTTGTTGAGTCAAAGGCCGTTCAACTGCCGCCACTCCGAGCAGATCTCCAGCGATATTTGCTATCAGCCAGGCAGCGCCAACAAAGACCGCTACACATGCAAGCCGGCGACGCCAATACGTTGATTGTGGTCGCCTGACCAACGGTGTCTCTGGGCTCGCGCTGACTGGTTCGGGCATGCCAGCGACCAACCGCAGCTGCGGGCGTTGGTGGTACTTCACATAGACCGCATCCAGCTCGTCTACCTCAGCCTGTAGTACTGCAACCATTAGATTTCCTTACAACTTGCGCCGTTTTCTGCGCATCGACCATTTACTTAATTGTGCAATTGGGGTGTGACACCCAATGACAGTCCGTTAGAAGTAGTCTACGAACACCTGTTCGACTAAACCAGAACATTTGTTCGACGTCAAGTAAAAATCGAACACATGTTTGCCTGCTTGTCGACCTGCTGGTACCGTCTAAACGAACACGTGTTCGTGAACCTAGAAGGATTTTAGTTACATGGCCGACCACACCATTACTGATCGCCAACGAGCCATTCTCGAATTCATTGAGGTAACAATGCGCGAACGCGGGTACCCCCCAGCCGTTCGAGAAATAGGCGCAGCAGTCGGTCTGAACTCGCCCAGCACCGTCCACTCCCACTTAGCTCAGCTAGAAAGCGCCGGCTACCTCCGGCGCGACCCAACTAAACCGCGAGCTATCGAAGTCTGTTTCGACGCATCATCAGGCGCGATCGCAGAGCGTCGACCGACTCGCCATGTGCCACTGATCGGAGAAGTCGCCGCCGGAACTGACGTCTTAGCTCAAGAAAACGTCGAAGAGCTAGTACCCGTTCCCGAAGACTTCACCGGCGATGGCGAACTCTTTATGCTGAAAGTTCGCGGTGACTCAATGGTCGAAGCCGGAATTCTCGATGGAGATTTCGTAGTAGTCAGTCGCCAAAACACTGCAACCAACGGAGACGTAGTAGTAGCTGGAATCCCCGGCGACGAAGGAACAGTCAAGACCTTCACCAAAAAGGGCGACGTCATTACTTTGCTTCCGGCTAACTCAGCCCTCGAACCAATGGTATTTCCCGCCGCTGAGGTAGCGATATTTGGTCGGGTCGTAACGGTCATGCGACGCCTATAACTTTCATTTTTGCTCAAGTCACCGAAAGCGCGAGCGGCTAACCCGTAGTTGTGATGGACTGCAGGTGTGTTTACTCCTGCCCCTAATCCCCCAGCCAACCTAGATCAACCAGAATCAATATGGATTCCGATCCGTTCAGGAACAGTATTCGTCGAACCTGGTGGCGGACTCCTACGAGCCGAAGTTGCCCCAATCGAAGCACCCAACCTTTTCCTAGGCGTTTTGGATGACACCGCGGTTTACGCACTCGACCTACATGACAACTCGGATGAAGGTGATCTGGAACCCGTACACCTAAGAAAGTTGTATGGACGGATACCCGACGAAGAATGGGTAGTAGCCGGACGCGCAGAGCAAATAGTCAACTACGAACGAACCCACGTTTACTGCGGCCGTTGCGGAACACCCACCGAAACAAACTCACATGACCGAGGCAAGGTATGCCCAAAATGCAAACACATGGCATTCCCGCGACTTAGTCCTGCAATGATCGTCTTAGTCGAGAAAGAAGATCAGGCCCTTCTCGCTTGGGGAAGACAATTTCCAGGTCGTTTTTTCAGCACCCTAGCTGGCTTCGTCGAGCCCGGAGAAAGCCTCGAACAAGCCGTTGAACGAGAAGTAATGGAAGAAGTAGGGCTAAAGGTTGATCAAATCTCTTACTTCGGAAGTCAGCCTTGGCCCTTCCCCCACTCACTGATGTGCGGATTTCACTGCAATTACGTATCAGGTGAAATCGAAATTCAAGAAGAAGAGATCATTGAGGCTGGCTGGTTCCACGCCAACGATCTTCCACCATGCCCAGTAGGTGGCATGTCCATCGCAGGCTGGCTCATAAAGGATTGGCTAGAACGCCAAGGTGTCCATTAATCGACACTCGGCCGTAAACGAATTAATCCCTGTTGGGCCACGGTAGCGACCAGCTCACCTCGAGCTGAGAAAACATCTCCAGTAGCCAACCCTCTAGTGCCCTTTATCTGATGAGGAGCAAGGTCAAATAGGAGCCATTCATCGGCGCGTACCGCTCTGTGGAACCAAACTGCGTGATCAAGAGAAGCAGCCATATACATGTCATCCCAAGTCGTGTCGCTTGATTGGTTGCCGACAAAAGCCTGCGCAGGGTGAGCGCTAACTACAGCATCCATCGGATTGGTATCAGAAAGATAAGCCAAAGCAGCGAAATGCTCGTCGGCGGTTTCACCTATTTCTCCTGTGAATCTGGCCCAGACACGATGGCAAGCTGGATTTGTTGACTGGTACGCCAACCTGGCATCAACGCCGATCCCCCACTCTATTTTCTCTGAGTGTTCTGGGGCTTTAATGTCAGTAGGCATGGCCGAAGTCGAAACATCGGGACCGTCCTCGTCGCGTTGAAATGAGCACGACAGATTGAGAATTGCTCCCCCGCTTTGCCTTGCGACCACTCTTCTAGTGCTGAAACTTCGACCATTTCTGAGCCGGTCAACTTCGTAACGGACCGGCTCATTTGGGTCCCCACCCAAAATAAAATAAGCATGGAGAGAATGAACATGATGCCCTTCGGTATCAACTGTTCTCATGGCTGCACACAATGACTGTGCAATCACTAGTCCGCCATAAATGCGGCCCCATTCGTACGCTGGGCTTTCACCAACGAACGCGTCGGCACCGTGGGGTTCAAGCTCAAGGATCTTCGCCATATCGGTCATGTTCGGTGCCAGGTCACTCCGGTAGACGTATCTTCAAGGGTTACCCCCATATCGGCTAGTTGGTCCCGAATCTGGTCAGCTGAGACAAAATCTTTTTCTTCTCGGGCCATTCTGCGTTGTTCAATGAGTGATTCGATCTCGACAGTATCTAAGCCGGGTTGCTCGCTTCGCTCCGGTGAACCGATCTCAATGCCAAGAACCGAAAATAGTGTGAGAGCGGTACGCGCACGAAGACCAGCAGTAGCCAAATCCCCTTCATCTAGGGCTGCGTTGGCACCGCGAACAACGCCGAAGGCGTGATCCAATGCGACTGGGGTTCCGAAGTCATCGTCCATAGCCGCTTTAAATCCTTCGACCACTGATGGCTCCATTTCTCCGTCCCCTAAATCGACGTTCGCAGCGGTCATCCGTCGCTCAAAAGCATCAAGTCTGTCAATTGCAGTCGATGCCGCTGTCAACGCCTCTCGGCCCATTTCCATGGCGCGACGGTAATGAGTTTGCATTGCCAATAACCGAAGTGCCCTCGGTCCTGCTGTGTCTATTGCTTCTGCCAAGTTGGTGAAATTGCCCAGTGATTTGGACATTTTTTCGCCTGCAACATTGACCATTGCGCTATGCACCCAATAACGCGCAAACGGCTTTCCCATCGCAGTGACCTGAGCCCATTCGTTTTGGTGATGCGGGAAACAAAGGTCATCACCACCTCCATGTATGTCAAATCCTGACCCTAGGGCACTTAAAGACATCGCCACACATTCGGTATGCCATCCTGGTCGCCCCGATCCCCAAGGGGTATCCCAAGATGGTTCGCCTGGTTTCGCTGACTTCCAAAGCGCAAAATCGAGTGGTGATCGTTTCTCAGTGTCAACGTCAACTCTTTGACCGGCATCTTCAAGTAACTGGGCTAAGTCCCGGCCGGCCAACCGCCCGTAGTCGCTTAAACCCTCTACCGAAAAATAAACGCCTCGAGTAGGCACAACGTAAGCAGATTCTTTATCTATCAGCTCCGAAATGATATCGATCATGCCTTCGATGAACTCCGTAGCATGTGGGCGTGACTGAGCGGGAAGGATATTTAGCCGCTCCATCTGTTCGTCGTAGGCTCTGGTGAATTCGGCAGCGACGTCGGGTTCTGTTCTGCCTTCAGTTTCTGCGCGATTAATGATTTTGTCGTCGATATCAGTCACGTTCGACGCGACCGTAACCCTCCACCCAGTCCACTCGAGATATCGGCGAATAACGTCGTAAGTCAACGAAGTACGGCCGTGACCTAGGTGCGGGACGTCGTATACCGTTGGCCCACAAACGTACATATCAACTTGTCCCTCGGTTCGAGGGACAAACTGCACCTTTTGGCGCTGCATTGTGTCGTAGATGTGAAGGGTCACGGCGATTTCTGTATCTGAAAGTAAATCCGCTATTCGGGGGCGAGGTTTTGCTATTTCGCAGGGTACCGCCACCCCTTCTCTCAATAGTGCGTCATTAGAAATATCGCCATAGACCTATCAACGAAATTTCCCATAATTGCCTGAGCCGAAGTGTGTTATTCGGGGCTCGCCAGACCACACTTGCGCCATGTCCGTTTTCCTGTACAACTTAGGTCGCGCCTGTGTTCGTCGTCGATGGCGAACTATCGGAGTGTGGCTTATCTCTGCAATCGCCTTAATTGGCTTGAATGGCGCTATTGGTGGAGAAATGACGAACGGGTTTGTCGTTCCTGGCCTCGACAGCCAAGACGCCTATGATCTTTTGTCGGATCGCTTCCCATCGGAAGGCGGCATCAATGCACAGGTCGTCGTCCAAGCGCCCGACGGCTCCTTATTGAGCGATTCTCCGCAGCGAAACGCACTTGAAGAACTTGGTGCCGCTTTGTCGGGAATTCCGGGAGTCGAAGTCGTTGTGCCCCCGATTGCGGGTCAGACCATTAGTTCATCTGGAACTATTGGTTTGTTTCGAGTTGCTTATAGTCCTGATTTCGTTCCTTCGTTAGCGATGTTGGAAACCCTTGAGGAAACAGGCAGAAACGCCATCGGGCCCAACCAGACACTTCGCGTCGAATTTGGCGGCGATCTATATAACGCGGCTGACCAACCTGAAACCGGACTCGGAGAAATGCTCGGCCTCATTTCCGCGGTAATTATCCTCCTACTGGCCTTCGGCAGCGTCATTGCCATGGGGCTGCCTATCGGGTTGGCCTTGTTTGGTTTGGCCATAGGCATTGGCGGAATTATTGGTTTGGTCGCTATTGGAATGGACGTTCCTGAGTGGACCCCAAACATGGCTTCAATGATCGGCCTCGGGGTTGGCATTGACTACGCACTCTTTATCGTCACCAGATTTCGTGAGGGATTAGCCGATGGCTTAACCGTCGAGGATGCCGCTGGTAGAGCAAACGCTACAGCAGGGTTGTCAGTAATCTTCGCTGGCGGAACTGTTGTCATAGCAATTTTGGGCCTCGCCATGGCCGGGCTGCCATTTATGACTGCAGCAGCAGTAGCGGTCTCGATAGTTGTCGCATTGATGGTTCTAGCGTCACTGACGATTCTGCCGGCCCTACTGGGATGGGCAGGACATCGGGTCAACCCTAAACGGATCCGTTCCAATCCAACTATTCAACGAGTTCGAGCCACGGGCAGGTGGCAACGGTGGGGAGATCATGTTTCTAAACACGCCTGGCCCTACATGCTCTCTACCTTGGTTCTACTTGTAGCCCTAACCGCACCAGTACTTGACTTAAAACTTGGTTTCCCTGACCAAGGCAACATGCCTGAAGACCGAACCTCACGACAAGCTTACGACCTGCTAGCCGAAGGGTTCGGTCCTGGCTTCAGCGGACCTCTTTTAGTGGCGGTTGACACATCGAATGTGACCGATCAGGAACTTGGGTCACTAGCAGGCGCCATACAAGATGATGCCGGAGTTGCATTTGTGCAACCCCCAGAACGCAGCCCCATTGGGGAAGCAGCAACGATTCTCGTTTTTCCGACTACCGCACCACAAGATCCTCAAACGGTTGACTTACTGGAACGCATACGGGGAACCATATTTTCTTCCGTCCTCAACGACGAAGCGCAAGCACATGTAGGTGGGGCGACTGCTTCCTTTGCCGACGTTTCCGACCGAGTGCAGAACCGTCTCCCTATTTTCATCACTGGGGTTATTGCTCTCAGTTTTATTTTGTTGATGTTGGTCTTTAGATCGATTTTGGTTCCTATCAAGGCAGCCCTGCTGAACCTCCTGTCGATCGGGTCTGCGTACGGTGTCTTAGTAATGGTGTTTCAATGGGGATGGGGGCGCAGCCTCATCGGAGTCGAAGAGGCGGTACCGATTGTTTCTTTCATCCCAATGTTTATGTTCGCCGTACTTTTTGGTCTCTCAATGGACTATGAAGTGTTCCTGCTAAGTCGAGTCAAAGAGGAATACCTGACCAGCGGCAACAATTCACAAAGTGTCATTTCTGGAATTTCCAGCACAGCGCGAGTGATCACCTCTGCCGCCCTCATCATGATCTCCGTATTCCTAGGTTTCGTCGCCAATCCCGATCCGGTCCTGAAGATGATGGGGCTTGGGTTAGCGACGGCGATCTTTGTTGACGCAACAATTGTTCGGGTGGTTTTAGTGCCGGCGTCCATGAAGCTCATGGGTGACGCGAACTGGTGGTTCCCAAAGAGGTTGTCGTGGTTACCTCGGCTCGACATAGAGGGCGAAGAACGACTACCAGCTCGTGAATTCGACTCAGCTCGCCAGGCTGCTAATTGACCAGATCAGTCCGTTATGGGTGGCATGTAAAACTAAACCGGCCCACCACCCGTAGCGGACTCGGGCAATGGTAAACATCAGGCCCAACCAGATTTGCGGACTCACCACCAGTGGTGCGATGAGGACGGAAAAGATTGTCCATTCGACTTCGAAGTTGACGATATGGATAAGTCCAAAAATGAGAGTAGTGAGGTAGATCGGTATTCGTGGATTGGCTGACCACTGCGTTTGCACTCTCTGGCGTAGTTCTGGTTTGACTGCGACCAGACCAGCAGCTGCGGCGGCTAATAGAACCAACCAAAAGATAACGCTGCCTACTGTCGAGAAAAACAAAGCTCCTGCTATTAACGACAGTGAAAGCAATCCGGGGTGGAATCGTCTTTGGAGTGGGAGCCGGTAAATAGTTTCTTCGAGGAGTGGCGCTATAAGGACAATCAGAATCAACTGTTCGGTGGTCGACCACTGTTTCAATTCCGATTCGAGGATGTTTTCATACCCTGCTGCGTCGGAAAGGGCGCTAAAAATTTGCCAAGCAATTACAGAGCCTAGAAAGCCGATGCCCAACAGTTTCGCTAAACCGCTGATTACGCCACGGGGTTGAGGCATCTGATCCCAGTCTGGGTTAAGAATGAATTTCGGCCCGATTGTGGGGCGTTGTCTGTCAGACACTGTTGTTTTTCTTCTGTGGGTCGGGGTACAGGTGTTTCAATGAACCCGGTTCGACACGGCTGGACTCAATAAAGGATTCCACGTCAGCGCCCTTAAGCCTGATGACGCGACCTAGTCGATAGGCCGGAATTCGGTCTTCGTCTATAAACCGGTACAGGGTTCGTTGCGTAATGCCGAGCAGAGAAGCCGCTTCTCTGCTCGATAACCAACCTGGGTTCGAACTGTTCACATTGACAGCCTATGTTGATACCTCTATCGGAGCTAACAATCCTACGA
>Ga0208130_1000634_pt1 | contig 17920 bp, 15 predicted proteins | sample ETNtaG_31_FD_185771 | JGI IMG/M metagenome (GOLD analysis project Ga0208130, IMG submission 185771) | Marine microbial and viral communities from oxygen minimum zone, Eastern Pacific Ocean - ETNP201310SV78 (SPAdes) (version 2) | ecosystem: Environmental > Aquatic > Marine > Oceanic ...
TAAGTGTTTTATTCTTTTGAGTCTGGAGGAAGAAAATGAGGCCAAGCAGGTTTTATCAAGAAAATTCATTTTTTTTATGATTTGTATAGTTTCTTCTAAAGCGTTTTCAGTCTTTATATCTATATTAAATCTAAGATCAGGAAATGTTTCTAAAGCTTCACTTAGAAGAGGTATCTTTCCTCCATCTAATAAATCTATTTCATTGATCTCTTTCAGAGTGAGTTCTTTTATAGATTTGTTGACTCCAGCCATTCTTTTCAGTGTGGCATCATGAAAAATTACTACGTGACCGTCTTTTGTAGCTTGAACGTCTGTCTCTATAAAAACAAATCCTAGATCTGAGGAATATTTAAAAGCCTCTATAGTATTTTCGGTTTCTACTTCGTCGCCACCTCTATGGACAAACCCGTAGAAACTATAGTCTTGAAAAAATGGATGCATAGATTAAATAATTATTATTAAACTATACTATAGATAAGGAGCACGCTTATGGAGAAAGTTTTTTTGGGGTTAATAGTAATAATTATTCTGCTAGCAGCTCCTTATTTTTATAAGCTTTACGGTCTAAAACAAATAACAAAATCAGATATTCCTTCAACTGGAGATTGGGTAGAGTTGACTAGAGGAAATATATATTTTGAATGGTTCAAGCCTGATGCCTCAACGGAAGTAAAAGGCACTATGGTGCTAGTGCACGGATTTTCAACACCTAGTTTTGTCTGGGGTGGTCTTATTAATAATTTCACCACCTCTGGTTACAAGGTCCTTGTCTATGATCATTTTGGTAGGGGCTTTTCGGAAAGACCTCGAATAAAGTACGACAAGAATCTATATGTAGAGACTTTAAGAGAGCTTATACAATCTCAACAAATTGAGGGTCAAGTCCATTTAGTAGGTTATTCCATGGGAGGCCCAATTGTTGGACATTATGCTGAGATATATCCTGGAGATACGAAAAGCACCACATTAATAGCCCCAGCGGGGTTTAGTAAATCTATTCCTCAAATGAATTCTTGGACAACTATGCCAATTATCGGTGATTGGTTCTGGAGAGTATTTAGCGATCGACTATATGGGATCGGGAACATGTCTGAAACTGATTACAGCGATGATCCTTTATCTATAAATGAAGATAGATTCTTACCATTATTCCAAGACCAATTACGATTTAGAGGATTTAACGAATCACTGTTATCAACCATAAGACATTTTAATTTATTTGATGTCAGAAAAGTGTATGAAAGCTTACATTATAAAAAAGTGCCAATTCTTACTCTTTGGGGAAAAAAAGATGGCGTAGTTCCGTATTCAGGTTCTATGGAATTTGAAAGGATTTTCCCAAATGGAAAACTAGTATCCTTAGAAGATGGTACTCACGACATCACATATAGACAGCCAACTATAGTTGGTAATGAAATCGTAAAATTTTTAGACTCTCTATAATAAGATGGATTTCACCGATATAAGTTCATACTCTGATGCTCAGGTACCTGCAAAACTTAAAGAACTTGAATCTAATAAAGAATTTCTAGGCTATATCGCTAGTCTTTTTTTTCCAAAATCGAACAAATATTTCTCTTGGTTAAGCAATGCATATGTTGGTTGGAAATTTAATAAATTATTTTCGAAATGCAACTCTATAGGTGATTTTCAGGACCGCATGGCTCCTCTTGTGAAATCAATGATTAATTCTACTACAGATGGTTTCTCTCATAGTGGGATAGAAAACTTAACCGACAAACCTACTTTATTTATTAGCAATCATAGAGATATTTCTCTTGATGCCGCCTTTTTAAATTTTCTGCTTTACTCTCGTAAATTAAACACAGTACGGATTGCGATTGGTGACAATCTATTAGATGGCGGATTTGCTGAAATATTGATGAGATTAAATAAAAGTTTTGTAGTCCATCGGGATATTAAGGGAGTGAAGGAGACTTTACGTAAGTTATCTAAATTATCTGCTTATATAAATCACTCTATTCAAAATGAGAATGAAAGTATTTGGATTGCTCAGAAAGAGGGAAGGGCTAATGATGGAAATGACTTTACCGATGAAAGTGTTTTGAAGATGCTTTATCTTGATCAACGTAAAAATCTGACTTTGAGAGAATGGGTAAAAAAAGTTAATTTAACTCCCGTAGTAATTTCGTACGAATATGATCCACTAGATATAGTTAAGGCCAAAGGTTGGGATTTTCAGGAAGATTGGTCGTCGGAGCAGGTTAATAAGAATGATCTTAATGAAATGGCTTCAGGAATATTTGGATACAAAGGTAGAGTTCATTTGCATATATGCAAGCCCATAACGGAAGAATGCGAGGATACTGAAAAACTTGCCAACCTGATTCAACAAGCAATCATCAGCAATTATCGTCTATGGCCTTCCAATCATTCTGCTTTGTCTTTATTGCCTAAAATCAAAAAGGATTATTTACAAGAGGAGCAAAGAGTTGAAAATCAAAAAAGCCTTTCTTACTTTAGCGATAAGCTAAAAAATTTAGACTCAACACAAAAGGAAGAGATGTTAATGATTTATGCCAGACCCATTATAAATAAAGAAAAGGCCAGACTTGCGCCTGGCCCTTAATGCATCTTAAATGGGGAGTTTAAGATAGCTTACTTAACGGGGAGTTAAGAATTACATAGAAAAAGTAATAACGAAGGTATCTTCGTCCATAAGTCCACTTGCATCTTCGGCACTGAAATCATTCCATGAAAGAGAAACACTTAGTCCAGCTAGTGAAATAGGTAAGTCGTATCCAATAATCGTATAATCGCCTACGTCTTCATAGTCACCATAGGCAACGGACAGGCCTGTATCTCCTAATGAAACTGATATTTCTGAGTTATCTGGAGCATCATCCTGACCTGAAGAGAATGTATACCCAAAATAGCTGTAACCAAGACCTAAATATATTTCTTCAAAATCTAGAGAGTCTTCTCCAGGATAGGTGTAAGCTAAATAACCAAAGTCATACGTTACGCCATTCTCTAATTCATTTGCATAGCCTGCATACCAATCAAGTTCTAGTGCTGCTCCATCGCCGAATTCGACATTAGAAGCCCAGGTTCCAAAATATAAACCACTTTCTCCAGCTATATCGAAGCCACCTGAAATTGCAGGCTCTTCAGCCGTTTGGGTCATTCCTCTCCAGATGTAATCATTAGCTATTGCAACGTTACTCTCAAACTCTGCCGCTTGCAGAGACATAACACTTGAGAAGATTGTTATGGCCCCAATTTTTAAAAGATTTTTCATTCTAACTCCTTGTAATTTTTGTAATAGTACACAAAGATATATGCAATTTTTATGCCACTAAAAACTACCTTTTTTAAACTAAATATGCACTATTTTTGTGCGATAGAGTTTTTTTTAGTTCTTTGCAAGATACTATTCATGAATTTTTTTGACTTATCGTGTAATATCACGCAACTTTAATAGCGAGTCATAAGGAGAAAAGATGGAAATTTCAAATAAAGTAGCACTTATTACCGGAGGAGCTTCTGGTCTAGGCCTTGCCACTGCAGAAGTCTTGGTTGAATCAGGGTCAAAAGTGATGCTATTGGATCTAAATGAAGACAATGCCAAGAGTGCGGTTGAAAAATTGGGTTCCAATTCCAGCTATGTAATTGCAAATGTTACTGATGAATCTTCTGTTCAATCAGCAATTGATAAGACAGTCGAAGAATTCGGCGGATTACATGTAGTAGTTAATTGTGCGGGTATAGGAAGCGCCAGCAAGACAGTTGGAAGGGATGGTGCACACCCTCTGGATTACTTTAAAACAGTTGTTGATATAAACCTTAATGGAACTTTTAACGTCTTAAGGCTAGCTGCTGTAGTCATGGGAAATAATGAACCTAATGAAGACGGAGAATGTGGTGTAATTATAAATACTGCTTCTGTGGCAGCATTTGATGGTCAGATAGGACAAGCTGCATACAGCGCCAGTAAAGGTGGTGTTGTAGGAATGACATTACCTATTGCTAGAGATTTAGCAAGAATGGGTATAAGGATTAATACAATAGCACCTGGTATTTTTGATACTCCTTTGATGGCCATGGCACCTGATGCGGTAAGAAATCCCCTTATAGAGATGACTCAATTTCCTAAAAGATTAGGATTGCCTTCAGAGTACGCAGCTCTAACAAAACACATTGTTGAAAATCCTTTCCTTAATGGAGAAACAATTAGGTTAGATGGCGGCATTAGGATGCAACCTAAATAAATGGAAATACTTGCTGATTACTTAATCTTTCTTTTAAAGGTATTTACTATAGCAGTAGCTATTACAGTACCCTTATTGCTTATTATTGGCTCCTCTAAGGGTAAAAGCCAATCAAGAGGTAAACTTTCAATAACTAACCTGTCTGATAAATACGAGGATATGGGAAATGCCATTAAAAGTTCGTTAATGAATCCTAAAGAACTTAAAAAGTTTAATAAGAATTTATCCAAAGAAAAAAAGAAAAAAGAAAAGAATGATAAAGAAGATTCAGTATTTGTGCTTAATTTTAAGGGAGATATTCAAGCTTCTGAGGTGGAAAAACTTAAACAAGAGATAAATGCAATTCTCTTATCAGAAACTGAATGTAAGGAAGTCGTGATAAGAGTAGAAAGCGGAGGAGGTTCTGCTTACGCTTATGGCTTGTGTGCTGCAGAGCTTAAGAGATTGGTCGATAACAATATAAGTCTTACAGTTTGTATTGACAAAGTTGCTGCAAGTGGCGGCTATTTAATGTCTTGTGTGGCATCAAAAATAATCGCAGCTCCATGGGCTATTGTAGGCTCCATTGGAGTCATTGCTCAACTACCTAACTTCCATCGACTTTTGAAGAAAAATTCAATAGATTTTGAAATGCATACTGCAGGAGCTTTTAAAAGAACACTCACAACACTGGGTGAAAATACAGACGAAGGTCGTCAGAAATTCAAATCTGATTTAGAGGACCTTCATCTAATCTTTAAAAACTTTGTAAAAGAACAAAGACCCCAAGTTGATACTGAAATAGTTGCTACTGGAGAAGTTTGGCAAGGTGAGGAAGCTGTTGAAGTTGGTTTAGTAGATTCTCTAGAAACATCTGATAACTACCTAGTTGGATTAGCTAAGGATAGCAAATTATTTGAAATTGAGTTTTTGGAGAAGAAGAACCTTTCAGAGAAATTCGCATTCTCCATGCAGTTAATTATGGAAAAATCTTTAATTAAATTTTATGACTTAATAAATAGGGACCGTTTTACATCATGACAATATTTAGAGCTTTAGAGTCTGTAAAGACTGAAAATGGAAATCAATTATCTATAGTAGAAAAATCCATTGATGACCTTCCTGAGGGAGATATTTTAATAAAAGTTAATTTCTCGTCACTCAATTACAAAGATGCTTTGTCTGCATCGGGTGCTCCTGGAGTAACTAGAAACTATCCGCATACACCAGGCATTGATGCTGCAGGCGTAATTGTTGAAACAAATGATAGTAATCTCAAAGAAGGAGATTCGGTTATTGTCACTGGTTACGATCTTGGCATGGACACCGCCGGTGGCTTTGGTGAATATATAAGGGTACCTGCATCTTGGGTTATTAAACTACCTAACGGTTTAAGTGAACGAGACTCTATGGCTTTAGGCACTGCTGGTTTAACCGCAGGTCTCTCTATACAGGCCCTTGATGACTACAACTCAAATAACGGATTCAATGGCTTAAGTACAATAGTTACAGGCTCTACAGGAGGAGTTGGCTCAATAGCTGTAATGCTCTTATCCAAATTAGATGCCTCAGTTACAGCTGTAACAGGTAAAGATACTCAAAAGGAATTACTTCAAAGTCTGGGAGCTTCTGAAATCGTTTCTAGAGAAGAGCTCTCAGAGTTATGCAGAACTCCAATTGGAAAAACGATCTGGGATTTTGGGGTGGATGTTGTTAGCGGTAATATTTTAACCTTACTACTGTCTTCATTAAAACCAGGTGGTGCCGTAGCTTGTAGCGGTCTTGTTGGCGGACCATCTTTTGAAAGCTCAATATTTCCATTTATTTTAAGAGGAAATGCATTGCTGGGAATTGATTCTGTTGAAATACCTTTAGATAGGAAATTACAGGTATGGGAAAATTTTGCCTCCCAATGGAAATTAGATTTAAAACCTCTTGTTAAGGAAGTAAATTTAGAAGGTCTAGAAAATGAAATTTCTACTATATTGAGTGGCGGACAAGTTGGACGTGTTGTGGTAAATCTAAGTTAAATGGAGATATAAATGTCAAACGAACATACTGAACAAGAAAAGGAAATGATGCGTGAAGAAGACAGCAGGCTCGATGCTATAGCGGCTGTTGTAATAATTTTAAGCCTGGTTGCCATAGCTGTTTTTTGGGTTTCAAATCAATAATAATTAATAAGGATAAATATGGACGTTGTAAATTTTTTAAAAGATAAAACTAGAATTCCTGTAATAGGAGCACCTTTATTCACTGTTTCTTATCCTGAGCTTGTGTTAGCTCAATGTAAGGCTGGAGTAGTAGGCTCTTTTCCTGCATTAAATGCCAGACCTGAGGAAAAGTTAACAGAGTGGATTTCAATGATGAAGCAGGAATTAGCTGATTATCAGAAAGAAAATCCTGATGCAGTAGTTGCACCTTTTGCTGTAAATCAAATATGCCACCACTCCAATAATAGACTTGAACACGATATGGAAGTTTGCGTTGAGCATGAAGTGCCAATAATAATAACAAGCTTGAGAGCTCCTAAATTTGTGGTTGATGCAGTCCATAGCTACGGCGGGGCAGTAATGCACGATGTCATCAATATAAGACATGCAAAAAAAGCTGTAGATGAAGGTGCTGATGGTTTAATTCTTGTCTGCGCTGGAGCAGGAGGTCATGCAGGAGCATTGAGTCCTTTTGCGTTAGTCAGGGAGGTAAGAGAATTTTTTGACGGACCTGTCGCTCTGTCAGGAAGTATTTCACATGGTGCATCGATCTTATCTGCACAGGCAATGGGTGCAGACTTTGCATATATTGGTACAAGATTTATAGCCACTCAAGAAGCAAATGCCACCCAAGGCTATAAAGATATGATTGTAGATAGTACAGCAAATGACATTATGTATTCCCCAACCTTCACCGGAGTTCATGGTAATTATTTGAGACCGAGCGTAGTAAACGCAGGATTAGATCCGGAAAACTTACCTTATGCTGACAAAAATGATATGAATTTCGGAAGCTCAGGTGCTGGAGGAGATAATCAAAAGAAGGCTTGGAAAGATATTTGGGGTTCAGGTCAGGGCATAGGAAATCTTCATGATGTTCCTTCTGTAAAAGAAGCTGTAGATGCTTTAGTTGAAGAGTACGAAGATGCAAAAAAAGCTCTGGATACAAAGTCAGCTTAATTAATCACCTTTAAATTCAGGCTCTCTTTTTTCAAAGAAGGCGGTTACTGCTTCCCTTCGATCTTTAGTTTCATGAGTCAGTAGTGTTTGGTCATAATCCATATGCATTATTGACTCATCGTTTTTATAGACAAGATTGTTCACGCTCCTTTTAATCATTTGAGCAGCAATAGGTGATTTAGAAGCATATAAACTTGCCATCTCGAGTGATCGTTCCATTAACTTATCTGGATCGCAAATCTCGTCATAAAATCCCCAAGATAAAAGTGTTTCAGCATTTTCATTTTCACCACTAATTACCATTTTCTTTGCTTTGGCAGGCCCTATTAAGCGAACTGCTAAAGGTAATCCCAACCAATTAAGATTGATTCCAAGATTAATTTCAGGATAGCCAAGTATTGCTTTCTTAGACGCGATTCTAAAATCACAAGCTGAGGCTATACATGCAGCACCCCCTAAGCAGTAACCATTTACAGCAGCAATTGTTATTTGGTCAATATCCAGTATTGACTTAATAGCCGGTTTTCCAAAATTATTCCTCCAAGATTCAAGCTTAGTAGAGAGTTGTGCCTTTTCTTTTAAATCTGCACCTGCAGAGAAGTTTTCTCCTTCCCCTGTAAAGATTACGACTCTCGTGTCTAAATCTTGTCGAAAATGCTCTTGCAAAGAACATATTTCTTTTAAAACATCTATGCTCAAGGCGTTCATTGATTCTGGCCTATTAAGACTTACAATTGCGATAGACTCTTGTTTATTAATTTTAAGATATTTCATTTAGTCTTCGGCAAGGAATTTCTCAGCATCAAGAGCAGCCATGCATCCAGATCCGGCAGATGTGATGGCTTGACGATATATGTGGTCAGAAACATCACCTGCAGCAAATACACCTGGTATGCTAGTGCCAGTACTATTTCCGTCTGTTCCAGATATAATTTTTAAGTAGCCATTTTCCATATCCAATTGATCTACAAACAGATCAGTATTTGGTTTATGCCCAATGGCAATAAATAGGCCTGACAAGCTTAAATCTGTCTCACTTGAATCTTTAGTATTTTTTATCTTTATACCATTGAGTAATACATCATCACCTAAAACTTCAACCAATTCATGGTCCCAAATTATGTTTACGTTACCTTCCTTTTCTTTCTTGAATAATCTCTCTTGAAGAATCTTCTCTGCTCTTAGTGAATCCCTTCTATGAATGAGCGTTACTGATGAACACAAATTAGAAAGATATAAAGCCTCCTCAACTGCAGTATTTCCACCACCAATGACTGCAACATCCTTATCCTTATAAAAAAAGCCATCACAAGTTGCGCAAGCACTAACCCCTTTGCCCATATAAGCTTGTTCACTTTCTAGGCCAAGGTATTGTGCAGAAGCACCCGTAGCTATAATTAATGATTCCGAAAGATAGGAATTTACATTTCCAGTCAAAGTAAAAGGTTTTGAAGAAAGATCTGCAGATTCAATATGATCAAAAATCACTTCTACCTCGAGAGATTCAACATGTTTTAACATTCTTTCCATTAGTTCTGGTCCTTGAAGACCATCACTGTCGCCAGGCCAATTTTCAACATCCGTTGTGGTTGTAAGCTGACCGCCTTGTTCCATGCCCGTTACAAGGCAAGGCTCTAATCCGGCTCTGGCAGCATAAACAGCTGCTGTATATCCTGCGGGACCTGATCCCAAAATTACCAGTTTTCTTTTAATACTTTCCATAGTTTCAATTATATAGATATCCTTAAAAATTAGTTATTCGGATTAGAACATCTTCTTAATAAACTATACAATAGTTAAAACTTAGATTTGTTAGTGGTTAAAAAGTCTCAAGCAACAAAAAAATCATCGAACCAAGCCGTTTCGGTTTCTCGCATACGCTTAAATAAACTGATCCTAGATTCTTGGTTAATCATCCAAGGATTTCTTGGTATTTTTGTCTTATTAGCTCTCGTAACATTTTCACCAAGAGACACTGGCTGGAATAGTCAGGTTTTTTCTGGAGACACTTTAGATGCAAATCAAATCTCAAATGCTGTAGGCAGCTGGGGAGCTTACTTAAGTGATTTTTTACTGACCATATTTGGTTATATGGCTTACTTATTGGTTTATTGGCTTTTGTGGCCATTAGTTAGGCATTTTTTCCTATCAAGGAACAGAATACCTTTTTCAGATATTTATACTGGATTGTTAGGAGTAAAGATTTTTGGTTGGTTATTGGTAGTGATCTCAGGTTCTACTTTATTCTCACTGATCTTGGAGCCAGGAGTGAGTTTTCTCCCACAGGAGGGGGGCGGTTTAATTGGCTCAAATATATCTTCAATATTTATTGTCCCGTTAAGCTTTATTGGGAGTTTATTATTATTTACCTCCACTTTGTTATTAGGCTTAACTCTTTCTTTAGAGGTTTCTTGGGTTGCACTTATTAGCAAGTCTCAAGAACTTCTCTTATCTTCCGGATCTTCACTGGGCGAAAGAATGTCTGACTTTCTTGCGGTACTAAAAGAAAAACAGAAACTTCGAAAAGAAAAAATTGAAAGACAGGAAAAGGTAATCGTTAACACTAAAGTAAAAGAACAAACTAAGCCTGCAGAAGTAATTAAACCCAAGCCTGCAATTGAGACTAGTAAAAGAGTTGAGCAAGAGAAACAAACAGAGCTTTTTGAATATAAAGAATCTAGCGTGCCACCTAAACTTTCTTTACTTGAAGAAAAGAAACAAGAATTTTCTGATGAAACATCTGAAGACTCTCTCCGTCGCTTGGGTGAATTAGTTGTATCAAAACTAGCTGAATACAATATAAATGATATAGAGGTTGAATCCATTCAACCTGGTCCGGTAGTTATAAGATTGGAGTTAAAACTACCCAGCGGCCTTAAAGTTAATCAAATTTCTAATATAAGCAAGGATCTTGCAAGATCATTAGCTAAGACGAGCGTTAGGATAGTAGAAGTTATCGAAGGTAAAGATACTATCGGTATTGAAGTACCTAGAGAAGACAGACAACCGGTCTTATTAAGTGAGGTACTATCCAGTAAAACTTATGATGATTCTAAGAGCCCCATTACGGTGGCACTTGGAAAAGACATAAGCGGATCTGCAGTTGTTGCTGATCTAGCAGCTATGCCTCATTTGTTAGTTGCCGGGACAACTGGTTCTGGTAAATCAGTTGCAATTAATGCAATGTTGATAAGCATTCTCTACAAAGCGAGTCCAGAGCAGGTGAGAATGATTTTAATTGATCCAAAGATGTTAGAGCTATCTGTCTATGAAGACATTCCTCATCTACTTGCACCTGTAATTACGGATATGAAGGAGGCATCAAGCGGCTTGAGGTGGTGCGTCAATGAAATGGAACGAAGATATAAATTAATGGCACATTTAGGTGTCAGAAATTTAAATGGCTACAACAAAAAAGTAAATGAAGCTGCTTCTGCTGGTGAGCCATTAAAAGATCCTACATGGAAAATAAATGAGGCTGAAGAAGGAGAAGAAGCACCAGATTTAGAAGAGCTTCCATTAATCGTTCTGGCAGTTGATGAGCTAGCTGATTTGATGATGGTGGTAGGAAAAACTGCAGAACAATTAATAGCAAGAATCGCACAAAAAGCCAGAGCAGCAGGTATTCATATGCTTTTAGCTACACAAAGACCTTCTGTGGATGTAATTACTGGCCTTATTAAAGCTAATATTTCTTCAAGGGTTGCTTTTCAGGTAGCTTCTAAAATGGATTCTAGGGTTATTCTCGACCAAGGTGGCGCAGAACAACTTCTCGGAAAAGGAGACATGCTTTACCTTGCTCCTGGTACATCAATTCCTCAAAGGGTGCATGGCGCTTTTGTCGGTGATGATGAAGTTCAAAGGGTAGCTGATGATTGGAGACAAAGAGGCAAGGCTGAATACCTTGATGAAGTTACAAAAGAAGAGGGGGCCGTTTCAGGAATGCCGGGTATTGCCTCTGAAGAAGATTCAGACGGAGAGAAAGACGAACTTTACGATGAGGCAGTTGCTTTTGTTGCACAGTCAAGAAGAGCATCAATATCTGCTGTTCAACGAAGATTAAGAATTGGATACAACAGAGCTGCAAGAATGATAGAGACTATGGAAGAGTCCGGTGTTCTGAGTCCTATGGCTTCAAATGGCAATAGAGAAGTATTAATTCCACCCCCTCCTGAAGATTAAATTGAAAAAACTTTACCTCTCTTTGCTTTTCATTTCTTTCTTCATTCACTCTGAAGACAATATTGTTATCGTTATTTCAATGGACGGTGTTAGATATGATTATCCCGAATATATAGAAGGGGGAGGGTTTGATTTCATAGCCAGAAATGGATCAAAGGCTGCGTCTATGATTCCAGTTTATCAATCTTCAACTTATCCGGGCCATGTGACTATGGCAACAGGTGTAACTCCTGATGTGCACGGCATACTACACAACTCCTTCTTTGATAAGAAAAGGGGTAAGTTTAGTTATAGCCCTGATGCTAGCTGGATAGAATCTGAGCCAGTGTGGTCTATTGTAGAAAATAGTGGTATTAAAACCGCAACATTCTTCTGGGTAGGGTCTGAATCAGACTGGAATGGATCTAAAATCTCATACAGTACCGCTCCCTTTGACGGAAAAATTAGTGAAAGTCGTAAATCAAAAAAAATTCTTGAATGGTTGGATTTAGAGCCAGCCAAAAGACCTAGACTTATAATGACCTGGTGGCACGGATCTGATTCCATTTCACATAAGACAGGGGCCTTGAATGATCAGGTGCTAAATCAATTACAAAAGCAAAATAGAGAACTACAAAAATTAATTGATTCAATTACTGAAAGAAATCTTTGGAAAAATATCACACTCATAGTTGTAAGTGACCATGGCATGTCTGATGTATCAAACTATATAAATCTTAAAGAAATTTTAAGAGATAGTTCAATTGAATCACGTATTGCTGCTGGTCCAGCCGTAGCTCACATATTCTTAGATCAATTAGAAGACTCTAAGTTAGCTATATCAGCACTAAGAAAAAATAAAGATTTAACAGTCTGGACTAAAAAAACATTGCCAAAAGAGTTCAATATGCTTCATAAAACAAGAACTGGAGATATTATTGTTACTACCAGAGCTCCGAATATGTTAGTAACCAGAAATAGTTCTAATCCCCCTAAAGGCATGCACGGTTATGATCCTAAGCATAACAAGGAAATGGAAGGAATCTTTTTTGCTGTTGGAAACAAAGTATCTATTAAGAATATTGAGACAGTTCATCATCTTGATATCACTCCAACTATCTTAGATTTATTAAATTTAAAAGTACCCGACTATATGCAAGGAAAAGTCATTCAACTAGATTAATGTATAAATTTTTTATAACTTTTATTCTTGGTATGGTTTCACACCTTATGTTCACTGAGAACATAAAAGCTGATAATTTATTTCAATTTTTTGAAGATAAATATTACTTAGAAACAAATTTCATACAAACCACTTCTGTCAATTCTAAAGACCGTCAAATCACAGGTAAAATATATGCCACACGATCTGGAAATTTTAAAATTGAATATCTTGATCCTATCAAAGAGATAATTTCTGCAGACGATAGTTTTCTCTATAAATTAGATATAGAACTAGAACAGTTGGATATTGTTCCTCGGGAACAATATTTTAAAGACACTCCAATTAATATATTCATAACTGAAATAGAAAATTTAAGCGAACTCTATGGTGTCGAATCATGTCTCAATGATGGTGAATTTGTAATTTGTTCAATAAAAATAAAAGATGAAGATAGTTTTGTAGAAAAACTTTTCCTTAAATTTTATTTAGACGAACTGACAGAGCTTAGTTACTTAGACTCCTTTGGGCAAAGTGTATCTCTTAAATTCGATCAAATGAGTTGGGAAAAATTTAATGAGGAAAAACTCTTCATACAACCGCCTGAAGGAATAGATGTTGTTTATCACTAGGATTATTTAGAATACAACCATGCTCGACCCAAAAATTTTAAGAAAAGATACTGAAGCAGTTACTAAAAACCTCCTAAAAAGAGGTTTTGTATTTGATGAATCACTTTGGAATAAACTGGAGACAAAAAGGAAAGAGTTACAAGGTTTTACGGAAAAACAGCAATCTGAACTAAACGATGTGTCAAAATCTATAGGCATCGCTAAGAAGAATTCTGAAGATACTTCTATTTTGCAAGATCAAGCTTCAAAACTTACTAGTGAAATTAAAGAACTCACCAGTGATTTAGATGCTTTGTTAGCAGAGATAGATGAATTTGTACTGTCTATTCCCAATTTGATAGATGATGATGTGCCAGATGGAGCTGATGAAACTGCCAATATCGAGCTAAGGAAAGAAGGTACTCCAAGAGATTTTAATTTTGAGGTTAAAGATCATCTCGAAATAGGAAGAAATCATGAAATTGATATGGAGGCTGGCGTAAAAATAACTGGCTCAAGATTTAAGGTTTTAAGAAATGATATAGCCCACCTTCAAAGAGCTCTAACTAATTTTATGATAGATATTCATGTCTCGGAACATGGATATGAAGAAGTCTATGTTCCGTATGTAGTGAATCAAGATTCTTTATACGGTACCGGTCAGCTACCTAAATTTGAAGAAGATCTATTTAAGTTAGAGGGTAATACAAATTTTTACCTTACCTCCACAGCTGAGGTACCTGTAACTAATCTATTTCGTGATGAGATTCTTGATTCAGAATCTTTGCCTGTAAAATATGTTTGTCATACTCCATGCTTTAGAAGCGAGGCGGGAAGCTATGGTAAGGATACCAGGGGGATCATGAGACTGCATCAATTTGAAAAAGTTGAATTAGTGCAGGCTGTAGAGGCCTCTGATTCGGAAGAAGCTCTAGAAGAGCTCACAGGTCATGCAGAGGCAATTTTAAAAAAATTAGAATTACCATATAGAGTTGTGTCATTGTGTTCCGGAGATATTGGATTTTCTGCAGCCAAAACTTATGACATAGAAGTATGGGTGCCATCACAAGAAGCCTACCGTGAAATATCCTCCTGTTCGAATTTTAGATCTTTCCAGGCGAGACGAATGAAAGCTAGATGGAAGAACAAAAGTCAAAATAAAACTGAACTTCTTAATACTTTAAATGGATCTGGATTGGCTCTCAGTAGAACGGTTTTATCTCTATTAGAAAACTTTCAACAAGCTGACGGTTCTGTTTCAATTCCCGATGCTTTAAGAGACTACATAGGAAGAGATTCCATCCTCAATAAATAAGTTCACATTTCCTATCGATTTATATTTTTTTTACCTACAAAAGGTATAGAATGAGATCAACCTTTTGTCTAATTAATTTTGGGGTTAATTATGAAACCAATCTTAAAAAGAATACTTCTTTTTTCTTCTGTTTTCTGTCTGAGCTTACCTGTTTTTTCCGATGTTGATACAACATCCGGTATGAGAGGTAGTGTTAATGTTTCTGGCGCAACAGTTGTTGCAGAACATACTCCGACAGGTATTACCAAAACAACAACTACAGGATCATCTGGCAGTTTTTCTCTTTCATTCCTACCAATAGGTGGGCCATACACAGTGAAAGTTTCTGCTCCCGGATACAATTCTGAATCTATTGAAGGTCTTTTTCTTTCTTTAGGAGATCCTTTATCCTTTGGAGTTACACTGACTAGCTCGACCGCAGCTGACGAAATTGTAGTTACGGCTAAACCGGCTGAAGCTTTTAAAATGGGAACAAGTACAGTTTTAACTAGGGATCAAATGAACGCCGTTCCAACTATTAACCGTTCAGTTGCAGATTTTGCAAAAATGGATCCTAGAGTAACCGTCAATGGCGGAGTTGGACGTGATGCTGAAATTAGCGTGATGGGAGCAAATACCAAATTTAATGACTTTACGATAGATGGTGTTAGCTTTAATGACCCTTTTGGTCTAAACGACAATGGATTCGGAACTATGAGAAATCCAGTCAGCATGGATTTTGTTGATCAGATATCAGTCGACATAACTCCTTTTGATGTATCTAGAGGTAATACTACGGGTGGCTCAATTGCAGTAGTTACAAAATCCGGTACTAACGAATTTCATGGCTCAGCTTTCTATCAAAATAGAGACGAAGGAAATGTTGGAGACTATCTTGGGCAAGACTTCCCAGAATTTGAAGATGAAGTTATGGCTTTTACTTTTTCAGGACCTATCATTAAAGATAGATTATTCTTTTTTGCTGGCTATGAAGAAAATACTAAATCCTTGCCTGGTTTGTATGGAACAAAGGATAGCGGAGCACAAAATGCTGCAAGCGTAGTAACCACGGCCCTAGCGAATGAAATTAGACAATTTACTATAGACAATTATGGTGGTTATGATCCAGGTTATATTAATCTCGTTACTTTTGATGAAACACATGAGGAATGGACTGTTAAGCTGGATGCCGTCATAAGTGACGATCATAGAGCAACCTTGAATGTATCTCATTCAGAAGATTTAACGCCTCAAAGATATAATAATTGGTCTAGAACTGTATTCAGTAACAACTGGTACTATAAACCACCTGAAATAGATAGAGCCTCTTTTACACTTTACAGTGATTGGTCAGATAGGCTTTCTACAAAATTCAAATATACGAGTTACGAAATGGAGGAAGATGATGCCTCTTATGGTGACGATTTCTTCCCTGAAATGAATATAACTATAAGGGATTCTGTTACAGGAGATCGAGATAACGTATTTCTAGGTGGAGACAGATATAGAGGAGCTAACTTAATCAATGTAGAAAGTGAATTTTTAACTTTCAAGGCTGACTACGATAATGATGATCATCTTTATACAGTTGGATTTGAAAGAGACGATTCAGATGTAGTCAATCTCTTCATTGCTAGATATAACGGAGAAGTAAGATTTAATAGTTTTGAGGATTACCAAAATGGTGTTTGGAGTAGGTTAAGAATACACGAACCCTATGCCGGACATAATGCTGTTGGAACTATGGCTGCTGATTTTGAAGTTGAAAAAACTTCAATGTATATTCAAGACAAATGGTTCGTTAATAATGATTTAACAGTTATGTTTGGTCTTAGATACGATGCAGTAGAGACTCCTATTGCTCCAGCAACAAACGTGAATTTTGTAAAAGAATATGGATTTTCCAATGCATCAAAATTTGATTTTGATCTTATGCAACCTAGATTCTCTTTCAATATGAACGTTACAGACCTGTTCGAAAATAGACAGAAGGTAGTGAATGCCACATTACGAGGAGGTCGAGGACTCTTTATGGGGAGAATACCAAGAGTTTGGTTTGGTAATGCATATTCACGAACTGGTGCTACGGGTGATTATCGTGGTTGGTTCAGCAATTGTGCTGGAGATGCTACTGTCACCAATTGTCCTGGAAATATGCCTAAAGGAGATCCTACAGCTTTCTGGCTAACTTCTCCGGATTCTAAGTACACAATTCCTGCAGCTGATAATCCTTATGGAGTGGCTCAGAGCACTGATCCTAATTTTGAGGCTCCTTCCTCATGGAGAACAAGCTTAGGTTTAGACATACTCTTGGAAAGCGGCTGGGATTTAACCTTAGAATATAACTTAGATCAGGTTAGACAAGCTGTATTCTTTACTGATCTTGGACTAGAAAGGGAAGGTACTCTTGCCGATGGTAGAGGCATATACGGCGGTAGAGGTGATTATAGACTCACTAATACCGACGAAGGCGCCACTGAAGCATGGACTTTTACTACTGCTAAACAGTTTGGAGACATTAATTGGTTTGCCGGTTATACAAAGATGAGGGCAACAGATATCTTTGAATTAACTAGTGCGCAAAGTGAAAGTTCTTACGGTAGATCTGTTAGAGCAGACGGTGAAAATATAGTTGCCGCAAGATCTAACTTCATGGCCGAACATAAGCTTATCACGGGTCTTGATTACACAACTCAGTTGATAGGCAACAATGACACAAGATTCTCACTTGTATATGTAAGAAAATCTGGTGAACCGTATAGTGTTACTTTTGATGGCTATGATGATGCATTTGCTAACGATAGAAGTGATGGAGGTTATGATGCTGCTTATATCCCAACAGGGGCTTCAGACCCTAATGTCGTTTTTGCTAGCGCAGCTGTAGCAGATGCAGTAATGGCGCATGTAAATGGTTCGGGATTAGCTGGTTACAAAGGAAGAATTGTTCCTAGAAATGCTTTCAATAGCCCTTGGACTTCTTCATTAGATTTGAGAATAACCCAAGATATTAACGTTATGGATGGCCATAAAGTGATACTTTATCTTGATATCACTAATGTTCTTAATCTTATTGATGACGATAAAGGAATCATGAAGGAATATAGCAATAGAAGCAGGCAAATTATCCTTGATGAAGATAATCCTTATGATTCTCAAGGAAGATATAATATCGTTGGAGTTGACCCAGATGACGGACTGTTTGTAAGAAATAAAGACGGTCAATCATCTTACCAATGGAACTTAGGATTTAAGTATCAATTCTAAGAAATTCATTTAATAAAAAACGCCACATTTGTGGCGTTTTTTAT
>Ga0208130_1000635_pt1 | contig 17897 bp, 8 predicted proteins | sample ETNtaG_31_FD_185771 | JGI IMG/M metagenome (GOLD analysis project Ga0208130, IMG submission 185771) | Marine microbial and viral communities from oxygen minimum zone, Eastern Pacific Ocean - ETNP201310SV78 (SPAdes) (version 2) | ecosystem: Environmental > Aquatic > Marine > Oceanic ...
CTTAGAAAAAATAAAAGTAGTGCCCAACCCCTATGTTGGTACAAATTCTATGGAGGAAGCAGTTATAAATCCATTTTTAAACCAGCCAAGAAAAATTATGTTTACCAATGTCCCAGGCAATTGCGTAATCACAATTTTTACACCCAGTGGAGTTAAAGTTAAAACAATAAAAAAAACTGATGGGATAAAAGGAATGGTTCATTGGGACCTTCTTAGTGATGAAGGTCTAGAAATTGCTGCTGGAATGTACTTATACCATATTAAACCAAACTATTCTAACAAATCATTGAACCAATATGAACATATGGGAAAATTTGCAATAATTAAATAATGAGAAAATTTATAATTATATATACTATTATTTCATCGTTTGCGATTGCTCAATATCGTTATGGTACAACAACAGCTAATTTTCTTGAAATAGGCGTTAGTAGTAATGCTGTAGCAATGGGAGAAGCCTACGTTTCTATGGCTGATGATGCAATATCCGCATATTGGAACCCCGCAGGGTTAGCAAATATATCTGGTCTTGAATTTGGATTTTCTACACAAGATTGGGTTGTTGGAATAAAACACTCGAGCTTTGCAACGGCTATTAATATGGGTAATTATGGAACTATAAGTGCTTGGTTCACTGACTTTGATTACGGTTCTATAGAGGTGACAAATGTTAGCAATCAAAATGGTACTGGCGAGTTTTATAACGCAAATGAAATATCTGCCTCTCTAGCCTATGGTCGAAACTTAGTTGATTGGTTTTCATTTGGAGCATCATTAAAAATGATAAAATCTAATATTTGGCACTCATCAGCAAAAGCCACCGCTTTAGACCTTGGCGTAATTGTAAAAACAGATTTTTTCACTTTTTCGGGTGATAAAAATAGAGGCATGAAAATTGGAATGAGTATTTCTAATTATGGTTCTAAAATGCGATATGATGGGATTGATTTAATTAATCCAATTGATATCTTAGAAAATGAAAATGGCAATTATGAGAATGTGATTGGTCAATTCAGAACAGAATCATGGGAACTGCCTTTAATTTTTAGATTGGGGGCCTCAATTAAACCAATATCTAATGACTTTCATAGCCTTTCAATATCCGCAGATGTTTTGCATCCAAACAATAATAGTGAATCTATAAACATTGGAGCCGAATACTCTGTCCAATTCATTGGAGGAAATATCTTTTCATTAAGAGGGGGTATTAAAGGCCTTGGTATTGCTCAGGCAAATGAAGATAAATTATTTTCAGATATTGAGATTCCACATTCAAGTGTTACTTTTGGGTTAGGATATGAAAAGTCTCTAGTGAACAACAAAAGTGTTGGCATAGACTACTCTTATCAATCAATTGGTTTGCTTGGAGACGTATCACTTATAACAATTCGTTTTAAATTATTTTAGATATTGATCGAATGTCTGGGTACAAATACCCTTTATTAATTTTTTTATTAATTTTTTCTATTAGTTGCGAAAAACAAATAAACCACGATCAAGGTTCCTCAGTAAATATATTAGCAAAAATTGGAGAAAAAATAATTACTGTTAATGATTTTAAAAAAAGATCTGAATACATGCCTAGACCAGCATATTGTAAAGGGGATAATTATATCCACAAAAAAATAGCTTTTAATTCTTTAATTGCAGAGAAATTGTTATCACTTGAGTTTGATGACAATAATTATATTTTTACTGATACTCAAAAAGCTTTTATCCTTGGTCAAAAAGAGCAAACAATGAGACATCTGATGTTAAAAAAATTCGGTTATGATAGTGTAAAAATAGATTCTGCTGAGATAAACTCTTTAGTGAAATTAAGTAAAAGAAGATATAATATAAGTTTTTGTGTGGTTAATAAAAAACACATGAACAATATTAAAAAAAATCTAAATGATATTAGTATTAATGAATTAAAAGCAAGTATAGATGATGAAATAATCATAAATAACAAAACTCTCTCAAAAGATGATGACATGTTAGAAGAAATCAGACAAACTCTTTATTTTGGAAAGCCAAAACTAAATAAAATGTATGGTCCTTTTAATATAGATATTGAAAATGTTTTGTATTTTGAAATAAATGAATGGCTGACCAGACCCAATATAACTAAAGCACAAAAAAGAGAATCATTTGATTTAATCCAAAAAGAGTTCACTAAACAAAATGCACTTCAATTTTTTAGCAGAAAAGTGAGCAAAATAATGAAGGGTAAATCAATAGAATATAATCCTAAAGTGTTTAAACAATTCTCAGAAAAACTTTCAGAAATATATTTAATTGAAAAATCTAAAAAAGAAAATGTGATTCAAAATAAAATCTGGGAATTAAAAGAAAATGAAGAACCTATATCTTTTGAAAGTATTAAAACTCTTGAAAACAAAATTATTCTTACGCATGATAATAAAAACTACACTGTTCAAAAATTGTTAGACTTAATTAAAACTCATCCGCTTGTTTTTAGAAATAAAAAGGCTACATCAAAGTCTTTTCCAAAAGAATTAAAATATGCAATTGCAGATTTATTTAGAGATTATCATATTACTCAAAATGCCTATAATTTAAATTTACACAAAAATTTTGAGGCGATTAACACAGAGTCAAAATGGAGTGATTACATCAAATCTACAATTGTTAAAAACAACATAAGCAATTATAAGAACAACCTAAAAACCCCAACTAATCATTTGATAAATAAAATAGATTCTTTACAAAATAAATATTCAGATATAATTAAGATAGACACTGATAAATTTGAAAAGATAAAATTATCTAGAATTGATATGAGCGTAATGTACTCAAATCAAGCATATTCAAAACCAGAGCCATCCTTCCCAATTTTGACATCAGATCATAACCTAGATTATGGAAAGAAACATGTTTTTAAATAAAATGAAAATATTTATTATCACAATATTTATTTTTATATCATGTGATGAATCAAAAAAAGAAAATGATCTAGTAGAAGATATTTATGGGTGCATTGATGAAAGGGCTACAAACTATAATTCAACAGCAAACAAAAGCGATGGAAGCTGTGAGTACTTAGGTTGTACAGATTCATTGGCTGCTAATTATGATAGTTTGGCAACAACAGATGATGGTAATTGTCTGAATATTGATCAAATCCCTTCAGGACATGAATTATATTGGAATGATGAATTTAACTCTGATTCTTTAAATAATAGATTTTGGAATATTGAAGTGTTATGGCCAGGAGCATTTAACAATGAAAGCCAATCTTACACAAATAGTAGTGAGAATATTTTGATTAATAATGGTAACCTATATATAAGAGCTAAAAAAGAAAACCCTTTTAACCCCAACCAACCAGGATATACATCAGGTCGAATTAACACTAAAAACAAAGTAGAATTAAAATATGGATATTGGGAAATTAGAGCCAAACTGCCAAGTGGGGTTGGTACTTGGCCAGCTATATGGATGCTAGGTTCAAAAATAGATTCCATTGGCTGGCCTAACTGTGGTGAAATAGATATAATGGAACATGTTGGTTATGATCCTGACCGAGTTTTTTTCAGTATTCACAATGCGGATTTTTATGGAAATGTAGGTGGAACAGCTCAACAAGGTATACACTATTTAAGCGGAATAGAAAATGATTTTCATACATATGCTGTAGAGTGGGACTCAACTAACATTAAAGGATTTATAGATGGGATTTTATATTTTAATTATCTCAGGCCTACTTCAAGTAATTATGATAATTGGCCATATGATGAGCCTTTTTTTCTTATTTTAAATTTAGCAATAGGTGGAGAATGGGGAGGACAACAAGGAATTGATAATTCAATATTTCCTGCTTCTTTTATTATAGACTATGTTCGTATGTTTAAAAAATCGAACTTATGAATAAAACATATATATTTATTACCACAATCTTATCTATTACTTTATTTGGCCAAAAACCATATCGAGGAGCAGAATACAGAAGTATTCAAAATTATCAATACGGTAGATTTGAGATTCGTATGAAATCAGCTTTAGGATCTGGTGTTGTTTCATCATTTTTCACCATAAGAGATTATTGGGCTGAGGGTTTAAGTGATCCCTCTAATTGGAGAGAAATTGATTTTGAATCATTAGGACAATATACAGATAAATTTCAAACAAATATTATTACCGCCTATGAAACGAGCCACGAAGAATTACATACTCTTTTATACAATCCACATGTTGGTTTTCATACATATGCTTTTGAGTGGACACCAAACTATGTTTATTTTTTTATTAATGACCAACTTGTTCGTAGTGATGAAAATAATTATGTGGGTACCTTAAATACTGGGCAAAAAATCATGATGAATATATGGCAACCAATATGGGAAGATTGGGTTGGTGAATTTGATGAATCAATTTTGCCAGTATACGCTTTTTATGATTGGGTCAAATATTATTCATACCAACCAGGGATTGGAAATCATGGAACAGGAAATAATTTTTTGTTTGAATGGGTAGATGAGTTTGATGCTTTTGATCAAACTCGATGGCAAAAAGCGACGCATACCTGGTCCGCAAACAATGCACAATTTGTCCAAGAAAATGCTGTTTTACAAAATGGATATTTAATACTCTGTTTAACTGATGATGAATCATTCGGATATTCTGGTGATCCGTTAAAGACCGCATCGAATGATAAAATAAATAATTCTGTTATTATAAATGTATACCCAAATCCATTTAATTCATCCTTTACTATCCAAATGCCAGAATCAATGAATCAAAATATTAAAACAATAAAGCTCTATAACTTAAAAGGAAAATTAGTTTTCTCAACAAGTCAATCGTTATTAATAAACGGATCTATCAATATCCCACTTCAATCTAAACAATTATCAAGCGGGTTATATTATGGAGTGATAACAACCATAAGTGAAAAACATTATTTTAAATTAACCTATCTTCGTTAATTATTTTATATATGTGATTTTTCCTGTTTCGCTTGAATTAGAAGTTTCTACCCTCACAATATAAACTCCAGAAGGTACTGATTTCATATCAAGAGACTTAGGATACCAATTAACTGAATTTTTACCTGGATTAGATATCATGTTGTGATCAAATAATATATCACCCGTTAAACTGTATACCCTAATATTTGTAGAAAGAATAAAATCACTCATCCAGTCAATAACAATATAATCGTGTTCTTCAAAATATGCCGGATTTGGATAACAATTAAGATTGAGATTCATTGACATAGAAGAAACATTTAAATCTTCAAAAATTATATTTCTCATATTAAATCCACCGGTGTTCGCTATTATTTTCATATTCATTGTATCGCTAATAGAAATATTCCCAATTGTAACAGCCCGCCATCCATTATCCCATCCATTTGTATTTGGAAGAATTATAGGACCAGTTGTATCTGAATCAACAACAACAGATAACTGAGAGCCTGAAACATAAGAGGCTATTTCAATCATTAATTTATAATTCCCTGGAATCTCTGATACAACTGTATAACTAGTCCACTCTCCATCTTCTATCCAACCAATATGATAACTTTTTTGATTATTTTGATAACTTAACCCTATGTCAACTCCGTCATTTCTAAAAGACCAACCATTATTCCAACTTTTAGTGTCCGAAGAAAATTTATTAGGGTCTTCAACTTGATTATCAAAATAAGCAATATTGTTATTACCAATGTCATAATGAACAGCTGGTAATAAACCAGGAGGGGTAAAGTTAGAAAATGGAATACTTATATAACTATAAGATGAATCAATTAAAGCCATAGAAAGACCATCATTAACTGTACACAAATCAAACTGAATACTGTTTGCCATTGACATCAATCCATTAAACGCAGTAACTGTATCTGGTTTTGCGCCATTACCTTGCCAATAATCAATCAATATCTGATATTCATCAGTTATATCATAACTAAATAGACTTGAAATTCTTTCGACGCTTTTAAAATTCCACCAACTCCAACCAATGTCATTCCTCTCGAAGAAGTTTTTTATGTTGTGACCCCAATAATTTGAATTTTCACCAAATTCGCCAACCCATAGTGGAACATCATATTCAACACTAATGTCTGTTCTATATTGTCTGTACATAGTAGTAGTGTCTGTGCTTCCACCAATATAATGATGAAAGCTATATATCATATTATCATCAAATGGAGGAAGAAGACCGGTGTGATCATTACCATACCAGTTTCCTTCAATAATAACAATGTGATTTTCATCTACAGTCCTAATAGAATCTATTGTTCTTTCATATATGCTTCTAAGAATATCAGCGATTCCCCAACGTGCTGGTTCATTTAACAGATCATAACCACCAATAACAGGCTCATTAGAATAATATTCTGCTATATATCTCCATGTCGATGCAAGCCATAATTGATTATTAATATCAGTGAAAAGTTCTGCTTCTCCATTAAGCTCAGAATCAGAAAAATCACTGTTGTTTTGAGCACCTGGAGCAGCGTGCATATCTAAAATAAGATAAATCCCATATTGACGACACAATTCAATTATTGGGTCCAAAATATCAAATCCCTTCGAGATAAACTCCCCAAATGCTGGAGAAAAATCTCTATAATGAAGTGGAACTCTTAAGGCGTTAAATCCGTTTTCAGATAAAAAGGAAATTTCTTTTTCAGTAATATAGTTTTGTCTATATAAATTAAAAAATTCTTCTTTTTTTGTTTCGCCTATTAAATCTACAATACTATTTTCCATTCTTGTTGTAGAAGCATGTTCAATATTGCAATTCCACATATACCCCTCAAGAACTAACCAACCACCAAGGCCGAAACCTTTAAATAATACTTCCTCATTATTAATGTCTGTTACTATTCTTCCTTGGGTTTTTAAAAAACCTTCAGCATTAATAACAGTTAAACATTGTAGTATAGCTAAAATTGATAAAAATTTGTATATCATATTATTATATAGTTATCATTGATTAGGTCTAACAAAATAAAATTAACATATGTAAAACGAAGACAATTTTACTAAAAGTGCTAAACAACTTCATATTAAATTAAGGTCAAATATAAACCATCATTAAAACCGAAATAAAATAAATATGAACACTGAAAAAATAATTACAAACATTAATACTTTTTGGGATGATAAAATAACCCCTACTTTAGTTGATTATATAAAAATACCAAACAAATCTCCATCGTTTGATCCTGACTGGGAAATTCATGGACATATGGATGAAGTGTTAGATCTTGCATTAAAATGGACAAATAAAAATAAACCTCCAGGTGCTGTTGTTTCTGTTGAAAGAACCGCCGGAAGAACTCCAATAATTCTTATAGATGTCCCTGGCACTGTAGATGGAAACATTTTAATGTATGGACATCTTGATAAACAACCAGAAATGGAAGGATGGGATAAAGACCTTGGACCCTGGAAACCGATTATTAAAGATGATAAACTCTATGGGAGAGGCGGGGCAGATGATGGTTATGCACTTTTTGCATCTATAGCAAGTATCAATGCTCTTAAAGAACAAAACGTAGAACACCCAAGGATTTTGATTCTTATTGAATTTTCGGAAGAAAGTGGATCTCCTGATCTACCTCATTATATGAATCTATGTTCAAACCAAATCGGAGTTCCAGACCTGGTTGTTTGCTTAGACTCTGGGGCTGGTGACTACAATAGGTTTTGGACAACCACATCTTTGAGGGGATTAATAGGTTTATCTATGAAGGTTGAAGTACTAACAGAGGGGGTACACTCCGGTGGTGCAAGTGGACATGTTCCATCATCGTTTCGAATTGCAAGGCAATTACTTTCTAGATTAGAAAATGAACAAACAGGTGAAATTTTAATAGAAGAACTTCATACTAAAATACCCGAACACAGAATCAAAGAGACTGAGAAACTTGTTTCAATTTTAGGAGATGAAGTTATAGATGAGTTCCCCTGGAAAGATAATATGAAACCAGCAACTGAAAATAATGTTGAGGGTGTATTGCGTAGAACATGGCGCCCAGCTTTATCTATAGTTGGGTCTGATGGACTCCCTCCAACAGCAAATGCTGGTAATGTATTACGTCCTTACACAACACTACAATTATCAATGAGAATTCCTCCAACAACTGATGCAAATAAGGCAAAAGAAAAAATTAAATCTGTGCTCTTAGATAATGTTCCCTATCAAGCAAAGGTAACTCTTGATTTCGAAGAAGCTGCATGTGGTTGGAACGCGCCTGAAACTAGTTCTTGGCTTTTAGACGCAATCGAAAAAGCATCAAATAAATATTATGGAGAAGACCCATGTTCAATTGGAGAGGGAGGAACAATTCCTTTTATGGCAATGCTAGGTGAACAATTTCCTAAAGCGCAATTTGTAATAACTGGTGTACTTGGTCCTCATTCAAATGCACATGGTCCAAATGAGTTTTTACACATACCGTTTGCAAAAAAATTAACTTGCTGTATTAGTAGTATAATATCTGATTTTAAAAAATAGATCTAAATAGTTTTAATTCTATTTTCTTTTTTATAAATAGAAATTTTAGAATCACCAATAAATTCACCATGTTTCTCTTCCGGTAGCAAAGCTGCTATTCTACACATCATTTCATTACTAGCTTTTTCTATTTTTTTATTTTTTTCTTCTTTCGATCCACTTATATCAAAAGGACCAAAAGGTTTACCAATATTAATAGTAACTCTAGACCTAACTCCTTTAAAAATATTATCCCAGGCGCTACTAGCACCTCGAACTGATATTGGTACTATTTTAGCCTTGCTTAATGACGCAAGATAAATTGCTCCTGGTTTTGCCTTAGTTAAAACAGGGCTTGTAATCCCTCCTTCAGGGAATATACCTAGTATTTTCCCATTCTTAATTGACTTCATTGAGTCTTTAATAATTGAAGGTCCTACTTTATTTCTGTCGGTTAATATTGCTCCATATATCATAGGTGCCCATAAAAAATAAGGCTCAATACCTAAATCTTTTTGCATAATAAAATCAATAGGCCTTTTAATAGCATATAAAATTAAAAAGGGGTCAAAATATCCAAAATGATTTGAGGTTAAAACAATAGGTCCTTCAGATGGGAGATTATGTCTTCCATTAACTCTTATCTTTGCTATACATATACCTAATAGAAAAACAATATAACTACATATATATTGTAACCAATACGGACGTGGCCTTAATGACTTAGGAAGTCCTACATTTTCCATATTAAAACCGTTTATAGAAAGGAGTTATTTAAAACGGAAGATCGTCATCAGAAACAGTATCCTCCCCCATTCCTGATTTGTTTTCTTGATTACCAGGTCCGCTATGAGATGGAGAAGAAGACTCTCCTTTTCTACCAAGCATTGTAAAATTATCACAACGAATTTCAGTCGTTTTTCTTTTCATTTGATTTTGATCTTCCCACTCTCTGGTATGAAGACGCCCCTCTATATAGACCATTTGGCCTTTTTTCATAAATTCATTTGCGGTTTCAGCCATACGACCATACATAACAACCCTGTGCCACTCAGTACGCTCTTGAAGTTCACCGTTTTGATCTTTCCACGCTTCATTAGTTGCTATACTTAAGTTAGCAACAGCTGTACCCTGCGGCGTAAATCTAGATTCTGGATCTTGTCCAAGATTCCCAATTAAAATAACTTTATTTAAACTATTTTTTTGCATATAACCTCCATCTTTATATCTCTATAAAAAATAAGGGGCTTTAAAAAAGCCCCTTATCTTATATTGATCTAGACTATAAGACCAAACACCTTACTTCATCAATAAAAGTTTCTTTACCGAAGTGAAGTCTTTAGCGTGTATCTTATAGATATACATTCCAGAAGCAACAGCTGCGCCCATATCATTAGTAGCATTCCACTGAATACTATAGCGTCCAGGTTGATGCGCTTTTGAAACGAGCGTTCTAACACGTTGCCCCATTAGATTATAAATATCAATCCTTACATCACTAACCTCAGGAATATCATATCTGATATTTGTGATCGGGTTAAATGGATTAGGATAGTTATTATATAGAGCAAAAACATCAGGAATTAACTCTTCAGCTCCATTTTCTAATAACCAACCTGCATCTACTGTTGCAGTCCACGGACCATTGCTAGAAGCTGTTTCATCCCAACCATCTGTGACTACAACATCCCAGCTAATATCTAAAACAGTTTCATTATTAGCTACGAGCAGATCATATAGAGTCTGATAAGGCAAGCTAAGAATATTACTATTATAAACAGTATCTATAACGCCAACATTTGTGGTAAATGTTACGTGATATGCTAGAAGATCAGCATCAGCATCTGACGATTGACTCCAAACAATATCAAGATTACCAGAAGAAACCATCTCAGCGGTTAATGGTACTACTGCCCCGTTTTGAGGCGCTTGTAGAGTTACTGCTGTCGGAGCATTATTAGACAATACCACGTTAACATGATTAGACTTAGCCTCTTCAGGAATACCAGTATTACCATCAGCATAGACAGCACTAACTTGATAATCGTGAGTACCTGCAGCACCAACATCATCAAAATAATGATGCATTCCCTCAGGTAACAAGGCTGTCTCATTTAGAGCAACCATAGCGTCTGGATAAGTACCGCGATATACTTTGTACCCTACGAAATCAAAATCCGTTCTTTGTTGTTCACTTGCTGGAAAATTCTCAGCAAATAATAACTTCGGAGAACCTTGCTCTCTAAACTCACCATCTGTTCTCTTTGCATGCCTACTAGCAAAAGGCTCACGTCCCGGAGGAGGTGGAGGACCCATTTCCTGAGCAGGAAAAGCTCTGAAATGATCAAAGTATATTGAACCATGTTGGTCATTATTCATTTGATTTATCTGAACTCCAATGTTAACAAAGGTAATAGGGTTCCCTGTTGTAGGACCAACCTCTGGAATCGTTGCCATTAGCTCTATTTCATGCCATTCACTAGCGGCATAATCCGCACCATTAAATGGCATTGAATATTCAGAACCTTCATAAGTAGTTCCATAATAATCAGACCAGTAAGATACAAAAATCTGACCACTATTTGTGCCTTGGCCTATCCAATCATGCTCATGTGACATCATCAATGCTTTAAGATCTAGCATCGCACCTGCCCCACCTAAGTGGAAAGCGGTAAAAGACTGATACACAGATCCCCACATGTTCTCACCACCAGCATACATACCCCACATTTTAAGAGCGTGTCCTTCATGTGGAACATCTAAAACTGATCCATCAGGGGAACCATAAATTCCCGCACCATCTGGATCGACAAACATATTTCCATATGGCTGACCATCAGAACCCATACGATTGAATTCAGATGGGAAATGTTGCCAGTCACCTTGATACCAATCCTCGAAACTACCATTAGCTAGGAAGTTTTCCTGTGGCCAACCAACAAATCCTCTAAGTATCCAATTCCCTTCTAAAGCGAACTGATCTTGAAGAGATACCCAACCATCTGAACCAAAACCATTAACAAGGTTTCCAACTCCGTTATTAGTTGGTCCATTATCAACAACAGCAGGATACGTTGCAGCATAACCAGCAGAGATACATCTTAACCCTATCCAAAGCTCTTCACCAACTTGCACAGCATTAGGATTAGCTGTTCCAGGCATAGCGCCAATTTGAATTGGAGGTTCAATCACATGCCAATTAGGAGCAAGCTCTTCTAGTTCTGAACCAGGAATAATATCCGACTCATAAATTAGAACTGGATTCTGTCCGCCTACACCAGCCTTATGTACCTGCACAATATAGTTAGATGCAGCGACATTTTGACCACCCATAAACTCTACTTCTCTGAGCTCTTTACCTTGGAACTCAACCAAAGATGGAGCGGAAAACCTGGAAGCAACTTGAAAATCAAATGCAGCGTCAGATCCTAACGCATTTCCAATTTCAGGATTTGAGTTTGTGATCCACTGGTCACTTCCAGCAGGAGGAGACCAGTGAAGGTCAGCTGTATACCCCATGCTCATTGCAGTAAGGTTCCTTGGAGGATTCATACTTGCAACTGGAGCAGTGACAGTTACCGTCTGTTCAGAAGGAGCTGACTCACCGTATATATCTAACACAGTAGTAACGCCATATGTATAGTCACCTTCCATGTTGACAACATCAATCAGAGAATTCTGCTGATATCCTGGAACATAAAGCTCATTGTTTCTATAAACATTATACCCCAAAAGATCATACATAGGAGGAACCATAATTGCGAAATCATCTAAAGCAACACCATATGACCATGTTCCACCACAATCTGAGTATTCAAACCAAACTTCAACAGTGCTGGTGTTCTCAGGAAGGTTTAGAGGAATTTCCACTAACTCCCAACCAGATGTTGAATTGACTAATGTAGAATTTTCATAAGCTCCATCATCCGCTTTTACATGGAACTTTAACTCTTCAGCATAAGCCCCACCACCATCACATGGTCCAGAAGGTTGTGTGAAATATAACTCACCAACAGCAGATAGACCAGAAATGGCACTAGCAGATAAACCTTCAGCAGTTAAATCTACAACTTGAGACTTAATATAGTTATAAGTGTAGTCATACTCATACTGATAAGAATCATCATTATAATATGCAAATGTACCATGTTCAGGAGGACCCCAATAGGTTGAAGCAGCATCTTCAGCTGTTCCAACAGACCACGTAGGACCTCCAGCAGGGTTGAGTGATGCACTGGTCATCGTACCAAGAGTTCCATCATCAAAATTCTCCATATAAGCAGACTCTCCTCCACCTAGATCAGGAGTTTGCCAGTCTAGCTCAATAAGCCATCCATTTGCATCAGCCATAAAATTGACCGGTGTTGGAACTGTAATTGGCGCAAGTGGAGTTACCTCAACCTGATTACTGAGATCACTATCACCACCATCAAAGTCAGCCTTAACAGCATACTTGTAAGTGTTGTCACTACCAGTAGCCAAACCAGCATCCAAATACATTGTAACATCAAGAGTTGTGGTACCAATCTCTGTCCAAACATCATTATCATATCTCATGACTTTATATCCGTTTAAAGACCTAGTAGGATCGCTGCTCTGTTCATATGTAGCAAGATTTTCTTCAACAGCTAGGGCCTTAGCTTCTAAGTCAGGCTCAGTCTCACCAGTACCAATCGCCCAACCTTCACCTGTGCCTGAAGCAACATCCCAAACATCTAACTGATATGCACCATAATCACCACCCCAACCATCAACTACAATATAGTAATGGTTACCAGCTGTGAAACTTACAGTATCAATATATGATGTGTAGTACCCGCAAGTATAATAATCATAAAACCCACCATCTTCATTACAAGCAATCATATTCTGAGTGTTGTTCTCATAAACATATACCTTTGTGTCAAATATTGAAGCACAAGAGCTGATGTTAACATCAACATCTGCAGTAGGTGTGTATTTATAAACTACATCAGGAGATTCACTCGCATCAGAGCAATCATCATAATTGTTTTGAAATCCAAAAGTATTTCCAGTACCAGTAAATGGTAACATGTCCATAACAAACGCAGACTGGATTAAGTTACCCGGTCTCTGATCATTAGGAGGATCCCATGATAAATGAGAAGACTGTAATCCTGGCTCACCAACTAAATTGTTTGGAGCAAATGGAACATCTGCGCGCGGAGTAACGGTCACAGGAGCACCTGGCTCTGATGTAAGACCATCACCATTTGTAGTGGTCACCACAAAACTAACTGCGACATCATTCACTAAGTTACCAACAGTGTAATTATAGCCCATAATCATATCTTCAATAGGGGTTTCTGTAACAGTAACCACCCCATCAGTTCCAACGGTAGCCGCATGAACATTATATGAATAAACCTCAGGCTGCATTACCTCAGATGAACCAGTGTAATCAAACTGTGTGGTACCTGTCGCACCCTCTACGGTCCATACAATCTGAGTCTCACCATAAGGGTTATACACGCCTCCAAGGTTTTGATAATGGACCTCAACGGTATCATTAGACCAACTTAAAATTGGATAGTCAGACACATTAAGATCCCACAGTGAAACAACCATCTCCGAACCTTCTTCAGCGACTATATTTAGATGTACCCAGCCACCATAACCAAGACTTGGAACAGTAAAAATATCTAAATCACCAGGACAAATAGTTAGATCGTTTGTTCCTGTACCAGCAACTGTCCATGTATCTGGAGATTCAAGAAAATCGTTAGGCTCAAATATATCATCATAACAAAGCGGAACGTCAGTAGGTTCTGAAACAGTTAATGAACCCGACATATCTAAACAAGACTGATAACAATCATCAGCCATATAATAGTCCACATTGATATCACCGAAATATGCCTGGACATTTACGCTAAGCATGTGAGTATTAAAATTAAAACAACCCCAACCAGAACCAGTTGCTGGATCATCTAGAAAACTAGCATCACCAAAAACAATACTGTTAGTTGTTTCGCTAAGCGTAATGGCACAAGTAGCGGAAGAAGTACCGTCAGGCATAGTTCCACTGTCTACATTCCCGCTGTTTATAGTTATATCATCTGGGAATGTAAGACCAATAGCATCCATATAGGAAACGTCAGGGCTTGCAACAGTGACAGCCAAAAGAACATCTGCTGTTCCATCGTCATTTAATACAGAACCCAATACTTGAATTGTAGTTCCCTCAAGACTTCTTGTATTACGGAACTCATCATTCTCTGCATTCATGTTTGCCTCATAAAGCTCTTGCCTATTCGCATCAACTTTCTGCGCAAACAACATATCATTGCTAGTTATTGAAGCAATATTTTGTTCAAGTGTGTTACCATTGCCAGCTTGTCGAAGAGCATTAGATACCGGATCTGGAGGATAAGCCCAACTTAAATGAGCTGCCTCGTGATCTGCAACCGCTGCAAGGTTTGCTGGCGGTTGATGATCCGGCGCAAACACGCTCGCAGTAAAAACTGATGGACCAGGGCTCCAATAGTTATCCCAAAGAACATAAACAGTTTCCCCTTCAAAAACAGGAACAGTAGCAGAAGACAAGTAACCACTTGCTCCTCCAATATCATCATTGTAACCAATTTGATTTGGAGCAGTACATACACCATTATATATATAAAGCCTTGTATCATTACTCACCGGGTTGTTTTCAGGAAGATCTGAGGTTACGGTTAAATACCCATCCATTGTAGGGGTATAATAAAACCACTCATTTCTACCATTAACACCATCAATATTATTAATTACATCAAGAGTGATCTCTAAAGCAGTTTCACAACTTGATGGTACATAGATATTTGAACAAACAGACTCAGATTGACCAGAAGGACTACCAGTACCAACAGTCTGAGTTACCGTATAACAATACTCTGTTCCTGCGACCAAGTTTGGAGTACCGTCTTCATTGTTCAAAGGATCAGAATATGTAGAAGAGGTTAATTCAGCTGCGCCTGGTACAAGAGTACCGTTTCTATACAACGCAAATGTATATTCAGGAAGTGGAACTGTAAAAACACCATCACCTCCAGATGGAGAATATGGAGCTCCACCGCTAGCAATAAGCTGACCGTTTTCTGCTGAAGTTAGCGCCCAACTGATTTCACTCGCCCATGAACTAGGTGGCGCAACAGTACCGTCAGCCACATAAACTGAATAAGTACCATCATCTGGCAGACAAATTTCATCAACATCTGGAAAAGCAGTTCCTCCACCGGCGAGATCAGCCATAGTTCCAGAAGCTACTGTGGTACCAGCAGAGTTTTGAATGGCATATTCTCCACCATTCCAACCATCTCCATATGAATCATACATTGTCATTAAAACAGTAAGACCAGCACACTCACAAGAACCGTCATCAAGATTTGCATTAGGATCATAATTCGAAGCCAAAGGATCAGTACAACCCTCAACATATTCAGTCCATGAAATATCAACCTGAGCACCATATAAGTTGTTTATTAAAACCGTTGTACCAAGATATCCACTCATTGGTAAACCATTATAATCAACTGCAGTTGCACTAAAGTCAAGCATGGTTGAGCTACCACTAGACACAAAACCAGAATACCCTATTCTGCCAGTGTATGTAGGGTATTCTTCATAAGAACAAGTACTATAAGTATAAAAATATGTGTAGTCAGTACCACTAGTAGTATAGGTTAACATACCTGCAGTTGCAGGAACAGCTACACTAAACCACTCAGCGGTTGAGCTAGCTATACCAACAGCAGGATCAATAACTATAGGAACACTACATAGATCACCGTTATAATAACAAGAACCATCATCATCTGTTGCAGCTGCATCGTAGTTTACAGCGTCAGGGTCTGTACAACCATAAACAGCTGATGAATTTAATGTGAAATCACCAGTTGCAGATGAGCCAGAAGTCATTGGCAAAGAATAGATAATAGAACCGCCAACATATACATTCAGCACACCACCATCCCATCCATCACCCCATGAGTCTTCACCCAAAATAACATAGTCACCATCAGCCAAACAAACAGAAACGGGAGTTTCTGTAGCCAATCCAGTTGCTGTTGCGACTATATTCCCAACATCATCTGAAACTGTATAAGTATGCTCACTTGCACAACAAAAAGAACCTTCAATAACAAACGAAACTTCAGTTGTAGTACCATCACAATCCCTTGTTAAATAAGGAACCCTAATTTGTTCTTCGTTAGTATCTTGAGACCTTGAGTTTTGAGCTCTTTCTGGATTTAATGATTTGTAAGTATTTCGCTTACCAACGACAAGGTTTATAGGTCCAGACCTGGAGCTAAGTAACTTAGCCCTACCGGAAGAGTTTAGAGACATTGAACTTCCTCTGGTCGCATCAGCACCCGCACATCCAGCTGGAATTGGAGACCAAGATACATCTATACGGTCTTCCCAGTTATAAGCACCTAGGTTTACAGGAGTGGTTATATCTGGAGTTTCAGAAATAGAAAAATCATGAGTTTGAGAATGATCTGGGTTATCTGGGTCATACCACTCTGGAATCCAACCAATTAAAACTTGGTCACCAGCAGCAGCACAAAAAGTTAGCTCAGATTGATAAATCGCAGCACCATAGTCATGGTCATCATTCTCACCAATAATATTAGCATATGTGACATATGTCTCACCGTTCTCATCTGTCACCTCAACAGTTTCTGCGTTAGCCAGTACCGCTAAATAAGTGTCGTTTGTTGTCATACCAACAGTAGACACGGTCACATTTCCTGTTGTTACCACAGTGTACTGAAACCACTGTGCAATGCTCGCATCTGGGACTGTTGCAGTAGTTCCCGTTACAACAAATGGATATTCTGGCACATCACCCGTGTATACACAAGAACCATCATCCACACCTGCTTGATAATCGTAATTCGCAGCAGTAGCATCTGTACAACCAAATGCATCGTTTTGACCCGTTACTTCAAACGAGTAATAAGGATCAGGAATATAAGGCGGGTTTGGATTTAGATTAGCAACACCACCTGTAATCATAGCATTATCCCAAGCATTAAGAATATTAAAACTTATTTCACTATCATAACTTCCACCACCCACTATAACACTAAAAGTTCCTTCAAATAAACAAACGTTATCAACCGCATAACTACCTGATGTTAAACCCCCAGTAGCGACAATACCACCACTAGGACCAACAATAGAATAAGTAGCACCATTCCAACCATCACCATAACTATCAATCATCTCAATAGATACGGTAAAATCAGCATTTGTACAAGAAATTGTAACATCAGTCTCAGCAGCCGGTTCAATCTTCCAAGCCGGAGCTGTGTTACTCGAACCACCCCACTGATTAAGAGGGCCTGTTACTGTCGCTATTGAGCCATAAGCTGGGTTTGTTTCCGCAAACCTATCGTTTACATTAATAGTGTCCGCGTCATCTAGAGAGGCATCTA
>Ga0208130_1000637_pt1 | contig 17819 bp, 17 predicted proteins | sample ETNtaG_31_FD_185771 | JGI IMG/M metagenome (GOLD analysis project Ga0208130, IMG submission 185771) | Marine microbial and viral communities from oxygen minimum zone, Eastern Pacific Ocean - ETNP201310SV78 (SPAdes) (version 2) | ecosystem: Environmental > Aquatic > Marine > Oceanic ...
TTTATTTTGTTACAAGTAATCCGGGTAGTATTGTTTTTAATGACGAGCTCGTTGACAATTATTCAGCCAGCTTAATAGCAATTAATGCATCATCTGGATCAATTCATTTTGCGCAGCGAATGGTCAATAAAGATCTGTGGGACTATGATGGAGTTGGGCAACCTATAATCATTAAAAATTTTTATGATGATAATGATTCTGAAATAGATTTATTAGTTGGTTTAAACAAAACTGGGACTATTTTTGCAGTTAATGCAAAAGATGGCAGTGAGGTAAAAGATAATCAATTTCAAAGAATTGCTTTCCCGGCTACTTTTGGTGGAGAAGCCCTTGAGGAAAATGCACAAATTATTCCAAGCTGGCCTGATAGGTTATCTGATATAAAAATTTCAAAAGATGACTTGAGAATTGATGAGTTAGATCCTCTTAAATTAAGGCATGCAAAATTTCAAGAGTTTTTAAGACCGTCAATTGATTATGATGTAGTCATAAAGGGTTTACATGGAGGACCAGAATGGCATGGAGCAATTTACTTTGAAGATATAGAAAATAATCAAAAACTAATTGCTGCACCAACTAACAATATTCCATGGATACTCAGAGTTGAATATGTTCAAGAGTACCCATTCCTCCTAAAAGTAGTTTTTAAAATTGTTAATTTTCTAAAAAAAATAAAAAATTTTTTCTTTACAAATAATAATTCTGAACAAATTGATTCCAATAATACTGATACCAGATGGATAAGTGATATTTGGTCTAATTCAAATTTAAATTCTAAAATTATTAATAATTATTATAAGATTCTTGATTTTAAATCTCACAACAATACTTATAAGCAGGATTGTGCATCATGTCACGGCTATGATCGAAGAGGTAAGTATCAATCTGAATTAATAGGCGATGGTTACGTTCCATCTCTAGTTGGTTACACCCTAACTGAAAAATATGAATTTAGTAAAGTTTTTAATAATTTTAAATCATTGCATGGAGGCAATTCACCTGTTTCAGAGGATGAATTAAATGATATTTTTCAATATTTTGATAAGCATGATAAGAACTTATTTAAAAATAAAAAAATCAGAAAAGAGGGTTTCTGGCAAGTTTTACTTGGAAAAGATTCGCTGCCATTAAGTAAAGAGCCATGGGGGACGGTGAGTATAGTAGACTTAGAAAGTGGTAAATTAAAAGGCTCAATCAAAGTTGGAGAGTCTGTAGATTCAAATAATAAGGCTTATGAAAGCTCAATAATATTTGGTGGTCTTGGAAGCCCAACTCCGCAAGGCAACACGATGCTAACAGGTACCGTTAACCCATCTGCTTATTATCTCTCATTGTCAGATACAAAAATTATAAATACTCTAAAACAAGCTCTATTTTATCTAAGAGAGAGCTCTTACAAGCTAAAAATATTTATACTATTGGTGTAAATTTAGTGTATGGTAACTATGATTTGTATGTAAAGAATTGTTTTACAATTAATTACGATTACTTAATACTTTCTGTATCGGGAAATAATCACGTTTCATTATACATCATTATTCTACACTAAGCACCTGATTTGTATATAATTTGATGATATAGAATACTTTAACTATGTTTCGTTATTTTCCACTATAACAAATAGTCTCTTTTACTGTTTAAAAATTGATTAGTTATTTTTTTGATAAAACATACGGAACATTTGCTCTTATACTATCAATAGCATTTTTAATATCAAATACAGAACCCGTGCTGTTATTAGTAAGAATAATGTAGCCACTTTTAGTTTCAATTTCATTAAATAAATAAGTTGCAAATCCAACCCATCCACCGGAGTGAAAAACATTTTTAGGTTTTGTTTTATCTTCAAGGAACCTGAACCATCCAAATCCGTATATTATCTTTTCACCATTATTGAGTGTTCCCCAGGACCAAGCTTCATCTAAATATTCTTTTGGAAGAACTTTATAATTTACCAGTGCCATATTCCATTTGAACAAGTCATTTAATGTAGAGTATATTCCTCCGTCTCCTCTTACATGATTAACAACATGATAGTCATTAAGCTCATAACCTTTTTCACTTTCTGTTTTTCTATATCCAAATACACGGTTAGGCATATTAGTATCATTGCCTTCTTGGTAATTATAGAGTGTTGTTCTACTCATTCCTAAAGGTTCAAAAATGTTCTCTTTTAAAAAATCTCGAAAGTGTTGCTTTGAAATTTTTTCTACAATTGAAGCTAAAACTAAATACCCAGTATTACTATATTCATATTCTTCTCCAGGTTGAAAATTAAGCTTTGGATTGGTATCGTAGAAAATGTTTAAAACTTCTTTATTACCTAGTATATAACGTTTAGTTGAATCTTGAGGTGTAAAATTTTCTTTTATTATTTCTATATAATCACCAATTCCAGAGGTGTGGTTTAGTAAATGTTTTATTGTAATGTTCTCATGTGGGAAATCCGTTAATATAGTATTGACTTTTTGGTCATAGTCTAAATTACCTGCTTGTTTAAGCTTCATTATAGCTATAGCTGTGAATTGCTTACTTACTGATGCTAAACGAAATTGAGAGTTTAAGGTTAAAGAATCTTTTGGATCAATAGATCTCAAACCATCTGAACTTTGAAAAACAATTTCTCCGTTTTCATAAACCAAAATATTGCCAGTCGTAAATCCCTTTGATTTCATGTCTGAAATGAATTTAGCGTACTGCTTTACTTCAGAATTTAATGATGTCTCTTTTTGTTCGCAATTACTAATAGAGAGAATTAGTAAGCCTATTAGTAAAAATTTAAGCGTTAGTTTCATTCGTTATCTAATTTACCATATTATATTGGAATAAGTTTATAGGAAATGACTCAAGTAATTAGAAAATTTCCTAAGGTATTGAATTAGATTATATACAATACGTATGACTCTTAAAACCCTCTGAAGTATTTATTTTAGGGGTTATTATTTTCCTATAATTATTTTGTATTAAAAACACCCATTGCTCCTCTATAATTCTTCTTCTTAGATTTATATAAATCTAATTTATCAAGAGCAAGTGTGTCCTTATTTAGGACAATTTCAAATTCATTTATTTCATCATCGTCCATACGATATTTTTTCATGAGCAAAGAATTATCTTTTATTTCAGAAATAAATTTTCCTAACTCCTTTACAATCCTTTTTCTATTCATCCCCATCATTCCAACCATCAATTCAAGAGAATCGTTTACATTAGTACTATTAAAATCCATATCTATTTTCATTAACTTACCTCTTTCTTCCATATACATATAACCCTTCATTGCATCAATGTCATCTGCATTATTAAACCATAAAAAACCTCCGTAGTCATCCATCCAAAGCTTAGTTGTATATCCATCTTCACCCTTGTCAACAAGCACATCAGATATATATAAAATTCCTTCTACTTTAACTATTCTATCATTAGGAGTATAATCAGTATCAAGAATTACCCACTGTCCAGCAATTGGATTGTCTGGACCACCACATCCGATTAATAGAACTAAACCTAAAACAAATAATAATTTTTTCATAGTTGTTATTTTGAGTGGTTTATTTATTTAATTTTTCTTATAGTTAATAAACCAATTTTTAATTTTTTCCATATTTGGAGCAAGCCAAACAAAGTAGAAGAAAAAGCAAAGCCCAATTGCGTTTAAATATTCAGCATTTAAGATGCTATAAATTATTAATACTATCATTGCTATTCCTAAAATATAACCAACAACAATCCAAGGTTTACTCATATACTAAATGTAGTCATTTAAACTAACAATCATAAATTAATGTATATTATATTTAGATTAAAATTAAATACATCAATTACAATAATAGACCATCTAGATTTATTTATTTAGTTAAATTTGACCTTTCGTTTTTTAAATGAAGCCGTATAATAATAAAAATTCGCCAAAAAAAAGTCAAATAAGAACAATGTTCAACTCCATTTCTGGAGAATATGATTTTTTAAACAAATTAATGACTTTTGGAAGCGATACAATTTGGAGAAAAAAGATTTATGAAATTGCAAAAAAATCTGATCCCAAAAAAATTCTTGATATAGCAACAGGAACAGCTGACATTGCATTGGAATTATCCAACATACAAAATGTGCAAGTTGTTGGTATCGACATTTCAGAAAAAATGTTAAAAGTTGGCGAAAAAAAAATATCAAAAAAAAGATTAATGTCAAAAATACATTTACAAATAGGAGATGCTGAAAACATTGACTACCCAGACAAATATTTTGATATAATTAGTATTGGATTTGGGGTAAGAAACTTTGAAAATTTAAGAATTGGTTTGAAGGAAGCTTTTAGAGTTTTAAAAAAAAATGGTAAAATAATTATTCTTGAAACATCTGTTCCTAAAAATATAATTGTAAGATTTTTTTATAAAATATTCACAAGAATTTTTATACCCACTCTTGGTAAATTTTTCTCTGAAGACAAAGCTGCTTATAGTTACTTACAAAAATCTGCTGAAAAATTTCCTTCAGGTGAAGATTTTGTTTTAATTCTTCAAACTATTGGATTCAAAAACGCTAACATTCAGGAACAACTGTTTGGTGCAACATCAATTTATACTGCTGAAAAATAAATGGACTTCAACATTAAATTAAATAAAATCTCAAATGAGAATTTTTTCAATAATCTTAAATTTTATCATAAACAAAATACACCATTTATAGCGTACAGAAAAAAACAATCCAACGATTTACATTGCCATGTCGATGAAAAACCAATAGAATTAAGGTCAATTAGCAATGTTAGATGTGGATTTGTATTCATGCCATTTGATAAAAACAATACTGGCTATCAACTTGGATTGGAGCATTCTTATATTACCAAGTTAAATCCCAAAATGAGCTCAAACTTGATCTATCCATCCGTTGAAAATTTTATTGATTATAGTATTCAAAAGAAAGAATATATTAAATGTGTTAATCAAATTAAAGGAAAGCTTGACCTTAATTTTTCAAAAGTAGTATTTACACATATTTTTGAGCTGGAGCAAAAGGAAATAAATCCGATTCGGTCTTTTAAAAATCTTTTGAATTTAAATTTGGATGCATTATGTTATTTGTTTTTTCACCCTGATATAGGATTTTGGCTAGGCGCAAGTCCAGAAACTTTAGTGAATTTTGATGGTAATAACTTGGAAACTGTTGCACTTGCCGGTACAAAAAAAATAGAACTTGAAAAATGGTCTTTGAAAGAAACTCAAGAGCAAAAAATAGTTGAAAAGTATATTCTGGATAAGCTTAAACCTGTCTCTAAAATAATTAATACTACAAAAACAGAAACTATTAAAGCTGGGAATATTGAACACCTCAAGTCAACAATTACTGCAAAAACAAAATTATCACCAGCGAAACTAATTGACATAATACATCCAACCCCAGCAGTCTGTGGGTTTCCTTTTGAAAAAGCTGTAAAAGAGATAAACGAAATGGAAAAACATGATCGTTCTTATTACACAGGCTATCTGGGACTTGTCAATAAAAAGTACTGTGAGACCTATGTTAATTTAAGATGCGCTAGAATTAAAAATGGAAAAGCCACTCTATATTCTGGTGGAGGTATTACAAAAGATAGCGTAGCCGAATCTGAATGGAATGAGATTGTTTCCAAGTCCGGAACAATTTTAAAAACATTTTTCAATTAATATGGAAATTCATTAGTAAATTTGTGAAGAATTATGTTACCTGTAATCCCCTCTGCTCAAACCCTGATTCTTTACCTTCAAAAGTATGAAATTACAGATGTGGTTATCTCTCCAGGTTCCCGAAATGCACCACTAGCCATTGGATTTGCCTCTAATAAAAGCTTTAATTGCTATAGTATAATCGACGAAAGATCGGCAGGGTTTTTTGCGATTGGAATTGCACAGCAAAAGAAGCTACCTGTTGTTCTTTTATGTACCTCAGGCTCTGCAATTCTCAATTACTATCCAGCTGTATCTGAAGCATATTACAGTGAAATCCCTTTAATTGTTTTATCTGCTGATAGACCACAATACAAAATCGGTATTGGTGATGGACAGACAATAAACCAAATAAAAGTTTTTGAAAAAAATATCTCTTACTCAGATAGCTTGATTCAGGATGTTACACATCAGACTGAAGAAATTCTAAAAAGTAACAGACAAAGCTTATTAAATAAAGACTCTAATTCAAATTTAATTTTAGATTCACAAAAAGAAATACAAAAGAAAAATCAAGAAACAATAAAAAAAATCATTTTAAACTGTTTAAATCTAAATAAACCTGTTCATCTAAATATTCCATTTGAGGAGCCATTATATAATTTTATTGAAAACCCAAATATTAAAATTCCAAATATCGAGCAAATTCTATTCGATATTGTTGAAGAGAAAGTAAATTATGCCTCTCTTCAAAAAAACTCTAAAGTACTTGTCTTAATTGGATGTCTTAACCCCGGTGTGTTGTCCACAGAAACAGTCAAGTGTTTGGCTAAAAATAAAAAATTTGTTGTTTTAACTGAAACTACATCAAATATTTATCACAAATGTTTTTTTAATAACATTGATAAATTAATAGCTCCCATAGAGCATCTAGATAACAAAATTGAGGTTTTTAAAAGTCTTAAACCTGAACTGCTGATTACGATTGGAGGAATGGTAGTATCAAAAAAAATAAAAACTTTTTTAAGAAATTCTACAAACATCAAACATATTCATCTAGGGACTAAAAACGCTAATGACACTTACTTCAAAAATGTTTCGCAACTAAAGGTTGATCCCAACAAATTTTTTTCAAAGTTTTCTTCAACAGAAAGCCAAATCTCGAACTATTATGTTGATTGGGAAAAAATTCTATCTAAAAGAGAAATTGCACACAAAAAGTTTATAAAAAAAATACAATTTTCCGATTTATTAGCATATTCTTTAATAGTAGATAAAATTCCGAAATACACTCAAATTCAAGCAGCAAATAGCTCAACAATAAGATACTTACAACTTTTTAAAATGAGGTATAATAATGTTATGTATTGCAACAGAGGAACGAGTGGAATCGACGGGTCTACATCTACAGCTGTTGGCGCTTCTGTTGTTAGTTCAGACCCTGTTTTATTAATCACTGGTGACTTGAGTTTTTTTTATGATGTAAATGGATTATGGAATAATTACGTTAGTCCAAATTTTAGAATAATAATTATTAATAATGGTGGTGGTGGAATTTTTAGGATTCTTCCAGGCTTTCAAAATACTAATCTATTTTCCAAATACATTGAAACTAGCCAAAACCTAAAAGCAAAACAAATTGCCAAACTTCATGGATTCATCTACCAAAACAGAAAGACAAAGTTTGGTTTAAAACTAGCACTAAAAAGTTTTTTTAAAACTTCTTCAAAACCCAAAATATTAGAAATTTCCACTAACTCTGAAATCAGCTCTGATACATTAAAATCCTACTTCAAATTTTTGTCAAAGTCAGATTCGGATCGTTAAATAAAGCCTTATATTTATCAAAAAAATAATGTTGAATTCTACCTGGAAAAGTCTCAAAGAATACTCAGATATTAAATTTGAATTTTACAACGGGGTTGCTAAAATCACTATAAATAGGCCTGAAGTTTATAACGCTTTTAGACCCGAGACCAACATAGAAATGCTTGATGCAATGGACATTTGTAGAGAAAGAAATGATATTGATATTGTTGTTATTACTGGTAAAGGTGATAAAGCGTTTTGTAGCGGCGGTGATCAGAACGTAAAGGGCTCAGGAGGATATGTTGGAAAAGATGGAGTGCCTCGACTTAACGTTTTAGATTTGCATAAAAAAATAAGAGAGATTCCCAAGCCTGTTATTGCAATGGTTAATGGATATGCCATTGGCGGAGGTCATGTGTTACATGTAGTTTGTGACCTCACAATTGCAAGTGAAAATGCAATTTTTGGACAAACTGGACCAAAGGTGGGCAGCTTTGATGGAGGATTTGGTTCTTCATATTTAGCTCGACATGTAGGCCAAAAAAAGGCTCGAGAAATCTGGTTTTTATGTAAACAATATTCTGCAAAAGAAGCCAAAGAAATGGGAATGGTGAATGAAGTTGTACCTTTAAAAATACTGGAACAAACAGTACTTGACTGGTGTAAAACCATGCAGAAAAGAAGCCCATTAGCTTTAAGAATGATTAAACGAAGCTTAAACGCAGAATTAGATGGACAACATGGTCTTATGCAATTAGCCGGTGATGCCACTCTTTTATATTATCTAACCGAAGAAGCTCAGGAAGGAAAAAATGCCTTTTTAGAAAAAAGAGATCCCAATTTTAAAAAGTATCCTAAATTCCCTTAGTTTTCAATCCAGATTTTGTAAATAATGTCTAAAATTTTAATATCATGGATAAAGGCAGCCAGACTTAGAACATTACCATTATCTGTCTCGGGAATCCTTGTAGGCTCATTTGCTGCGTATGCAGATGGATTATTTAACATATCCATATTTCTACTATCTCTTAGCACAACAATTTCATATCAAATACTTTCAAACTTTGCAAATGATTTTGGGGATGGTATTAAGGGTACTGATAAAAATAGAATTGGCCCTACTAGATTAATTCAATCTGGTCAAATATCAAAAACTCAAATGATACTAGGAATTAAAATATCTGTATTTATTTCTATTATTCTTACGGTTATATTAATTTTTACCTCTTTAAAAGGAAGCCTTTTTAATATTGCTGTCTTTTTATTTCTTGGTATTCTAGCAATCATTTCTGCAATTAAATATACAATAGGTAAAAATGCATATGGTTATATCGGCCTTGGAGACATTTTTGTTTTTATTTTTTTTGGTTTGGTAAGTGTTATGGGATCTAATTTTCTTTACAGTTCTGAAATAAAATTAGAGCTAATATTCCCATCACTGACGCTTGGATTTCTTAGTGCGGCTGTCTTAAACCTAAACAATATGCGAGATCTTAGAAATGATAAGCAATCAAAAAAAAATACAATTGCTGTAAAGCTAGGAGCCCAAAACTCCAAAATATACCATTACATACTGATTCTTCTTTCAATTATTAATGTTTTATTATTTTATTTTAATACACAACAAAACTCCTTGTTTAACATAATCATGGTATTTTCTGTCATAATAATTTTATTATACCACATTTTTCAAGTATCTATTTTGTCTAGAGAGATTGATTTTGATAAGCTTCTGAAGCCTCTTGTTCTAACCACGTTTTTTTATTCACTCATTATATCTTCTAATTATATTTTATTATGATGCGTGCAACCTATTTCAAACATATATTAAAATTCAAAATTCCTAGCGGTACCTCAAGAGGAATTTTAAATCAAAAGGAAAGCTGGTTTATAATTATAAAAAAAGAAGATCAAGTTGGAATTGGGGAATGCAGTATTATTAGGGGCTTAAGTCCTGACCCAGTTGCACATATTGAAAAAAAATTAGACTTTGTTTGTGAAAATATTAAATTGGGTTTTGATGAGCTATCAAAATCTTTACAAAGTTTCCCGTCTATATTGTTTGGTTTAGAAACAGCATACCATTCATTTAATTGTAAAGATCCTTTTTTGTTTAAAGACTCACTTTTTGTTCTTGGAGAAAATAACATACCGATCAATGGACTTATTTGGATGGGTGGGTTTTCAGAAATGAAAAATCAAATCAAAACAAAAATTGAAGATGGTTTTGATTGCATTAAAATAAAAGTTGGGTCCCTAGATTTCGATTTGGAATGTCAACTTCTAAAGCAGATAAGGAATGAATTTAGAGAAAGTGAATTAATGCTTCGGCTTGATGCTAATGGAGCCTTTAATTGTAAAACTGCTCTAGAAAAACTAAAAAAACTATCAGATTATAATATACATTCAATCGAACAGCCAATCTCAACAAAAAATTGGAGAGAAATGAATAATTTATGCGAAAAATCTCCAATTGATATCGCTCTTGATGAAGAGCTTATTGGAGTGAATTCAAAATCAGATAAGAGAAATCTACTTGAAACAATTAAACCAGCTTATATAATTTTAAAACCAAGTCTTGTCGGTGGATTTCAAAAATCTGATTGTTGGATTGGTATTGCAGAGGAACTAAATATTGGATGGTGGTCAACAAGTGCTTTAGAGAGTAACGTAGGACTAAATGCTATAGCCCAATGGGTTATTAATAAAACTACTGCAATGCACCAAGGTTTAGGAACTGGTGAATTATTTACTAATAACATTGATTGTCCTTTGACAGTTAAGGATGGCAAGCTACATCATGAGCAAAATATGAACTGGAACCTTAATTTTTTCAAAAAAAATATAATTTCAAAACAATGATTTTTAATCAATTTTTAAACTCAGAATTTAAAATTAATGGCCAGTTGTTTAAAAGTTTGGATAATTACAAATCACAATTTGATCATCACCGCACAGTTGATGGGCTTACAAGTTTTTTTTTAGAATGGTTCAATGAAAAAAAACATATAACTCTTGAAACTTCAGGAAGTACAGGCACTCCCAAAAAAATAAATATTAAAAAAACTGTAATGATAAATTCCGCAAAAAAAACTGCAGAATTTTTTAGATTAAAAGAGGGAGATCGTGTATTACTATGTCTACCAATAAAATATATTGCTGGAAAAATGATGGTTGTAAGATCTCTTGTCATTGGGCTTGATATGTATACCGTTGAATCAAATAGTTCACCGATAAAAATGACATCTAACAATTATGATTTTGCGGCAATGGTTCCTAATCAAGTTGAAAAAAACATTAATTACTTGAATAAAATAAAAGTTTTACTAGTTGGGGGTGCGCCAATAAGCAATTCATTGTCAAAGCTACTTCATTCCAAAACAAATGGAGTTTATGAAACATTTGGAATGACCGAAACTGCATCCCATGTAGCTATAAAAAATTTAAGTACCGGTGAGAAAGAATTTAAAGCATTACCGGGAATAAGTTTTGAGTCGGAAAATGATCAATTGGTTATCAATGCTCCGCATTTGAACAATAATAAGATAGTCACAAATGACATTATTGAACTAAAATCTAATCAGTCTTTCATTTGGAAAGCCAGAAAAGATTTTGTCATTAATTGCGGCGGCATAAAATATTTTCCTGAATTAATTGAGAAAAAAATTATTGGACTCGAAGACAGATCATTTATAGTTTGTGGAATTCCAGATCCATTATTGTCACAAAAGATTGTAATTGTTTTTGAGCTTTCTATACCTGTAAATACCCAGACTATATTTAAAAAATTGTCAAAGTATGAAAAACCTAAACTTACATTTTACCTCAAAAAATTTCCAAGGATAAATGGAAAAATCGATAGACAGAAAATACAAGATGAAGTTTTAAAGTTTACAAAAAAAAATTAATTTGATAATAACTTTACTCCTTTTGCAATTAAAGAATAAATTATTTCAGGATTTTCAATAGAGGCAATTTTCTCTTGTGACTCTCCTCTGTCTGAAGCATAATGTTTTAATTCATCAACAGATATGGTTTTTTTAAGTGCTTCACCACTAACAACAACATTTTTTCCAGTTATATCCTTTGGGACAAAGAAACCGTAATCTTTAAAATTTACCATCACTTTCTTGTTATTACCCAAATCTAATCTCATCCAACACCCCTTCATTTGACATACATCGACTACAGTAGCTTCAAATTTTGCATTAAATTTTACATCATTCTCAAAAAGTGATATCAACTCCTTCTTAGGTATAATTTTATCATTTTCAATATTTTCACCGAAAATATTGTTTTGTCCATATAATCCAATTGAGATTAATAAAAAAATAAGTAGCTTTTTCATAGTTTTAGATTTTCATAAATGTACTTATTTAGTTTCAAAATATGAATTTAAAATATATCAATATCAGTTTGATTATGTTTGTATATTTCAAAATCGATAATTTAGTTAATGAAACTTTTAAACTCCCCTTTTAAACTTCCAAATGGAATTCTTTTACAAAATAGAATTGCAAAATCTGCAATGAGTGAAAATATGGGAACTTTAAATAATGCTCCTACTAAAAATCTTATAAATGCCTATAAAATTTGGTCACAAAGTGAACCTGGATTACTAATTACTGGAAATGTAATGATTGATTCTAGAGCAATTGGTGAACCGCGTAATGTAGTAGTTGAAGATTATTCTAATTTTGAATTACTTCAAGATTGGGCAAAATCTATTAAAGGAACTAAAACACATATTTGGCCTCAACTTAATCATCCTGGACGTCAAGCATTTTCGGCAATAAATAAAAAAATAGTTGGTCCGTCTTCAGTTTCTTTAAAGATGGGAGGAGCATCAGCAATGTTCAAAACACCGACTCCTTTAACAGAAAATGAAATATGGGATATAATAAAACGTTTTGGGATAACAGCAAAAATAATGAAAGAAGCTGGATTTACAGGTTGTCAAATTCATGGTGCACATGGTTATTTGATTAGTCAGTTTTTATCTCCTTTGAGTAATACTAGGGATGATAAGTGGGGAGGGTCAATAGAAAATCGAGCTCGCTTTGTTGTAGAAATATATAGAGAGATAAGAAATCAGGTTGGAATAAAATATCCAATAGGAATCAAAATTAATTCAGCCGATTTTCAAAAAGGGGGTTTTACAGAGGAGGAATCAATGAAAGTTTTACAAATTTTATCTAAAGAAGGAATAGATTTAATTGAAATCTCAGGGGGAACATATGAAAAACCTGCGATGGTTGGAATTAAACAAAAAAAAAGTACTAAAAAGAGAGAAGCGTATTTCTTGGATTATATAGATAAAGCAAGAAAAATTACGAATAAACCCTTAATGCTTACTGGCGGATTTAGGTCAGCTAAAATAATGGAACAAGCATTAATTGAAGACAAACTTGATATTATAGGTTTGGCAAGACCTTATTGCCTATATACTAATTTAGCTAAAGATATTTTATCTGGAAATTTAAAATATATAAATACCCCGCTACCTTCTTCAGGAATAAAAATGTTAGATAAATTAGGAGGTGTTGAATTGCCTTGGTATGAATTACAGATCCATAGAATTGGAGAAGGAAAAAAACCAAATAAAGAACTTAGTGGTTTGGCAGCATTTATTTTTAGTTTAAAAAATATAATTTTTAAATCATTTATTAAAAATTAAAGCAATTTTATACAGTCAACTGCTATAATAATTCTAAACATTTAGCCTTTATTTTTTTTTAATTCAATTTGATAAAATATGGAAGTCTATTTAAAGGCACATCAATATCTATATTAACTCCTCCCCTGTATATTTTTTCCATATCTGACTTCCATTTTCCTTTTGGAAGCACTACTTTTCTTGATCCAATTCCTTTAGATAAAAGTGGTGCTATCAATATATCATTTCCTAGCATAAATTGATCTTTAATTTTAGAATATCCTTTATGAGGAAAAACATATTCCATAGAACGAACTATTGGTTCTCCTGTTAAAGATGCTTCTTTAGCTAAACCCAATATAATATTTTTAAATTCCCCTCTCAAATCAACTGCTTCAAGAACAGCTTTAAAATGTTTTTCATCAAGAATTCTCCATGGAGCAACAGAAAATTGCATCATTGGCATTAATGCGTGAACCTGAGTAGATCTGACTACTAACTCCTGATCAATGGGAGAATCATTTAAAAATGATGTAAATTGCCCTCCACCTATCATATCGGGACAGCTAAATGGATATCCCATAATACCTTCTAAAAGCATTTGTGGAATTAATTTTCTAAGATCCGTCCAATCATGGCTTTTATCATGTAAACGCTGGACTAGTGGTTGACCTCCCATTTTCCAAGTAGCTCTATATTCATTGAATGGATAATCCAATCCAACTTTAGCAAAAAGTTCTGTATGTTGATTAGGAGTGATTTTTTTTGAAGATTTAATTCCCTTGTAGAACCTGGAATCTCCGGCATCTAATTTAAAACCATCGACGCCATATTCATTAATTAATTTATCAAGTTGTCCTTTAAACCATTTATCCCCTTCAGATTTGGTGAGATCTAATACTGCACTTACCCCATTCCACCATCTAACCATAGCTGGCTTTTCTTTTTCATCTAACATAAATGCTCCTTGTTTTTCTAATTCTCTATAAACATCAGAATCCGGACTTACAAATGGACATACCCAAAGCATAACCTTAAATCCTAATTCTTTTAACTCTTTCATCATTGAATGTGGGTCTGGGAATCTTCCTTGATGGAAATTCCATTTACCATAATCCTCTTGCCAATTATCATCAATCATAATAATTCCAGGAGGCATTCCTTTATCTATAATTGCCCTTGCATATTCGAGAATGTCTTTCTGGTTTTGATCATAAGTTAATTCAATCCATGTATTATATTGAGGCACTGAAAAGAATAAATCTGGAGGCATTTTTCCGGAAGGTGGGAAGTATTTTGAACTAGCATATAAGTATGCTTCTCTGAGGTTATCTCCCGCCTTAATATAGTCTATTGAAGCATATGCTTTATCAAATAAAATATTTTCATTATTTATTTTAAACCTAAATGGTTCTTCTGACCAAACTAATTCTCCTTCTGATGAAATTAAAAGCGGTTGTAACTGATTGAAATAGCTTGTACCAAACAAATTGGCTTCATATCCATCCTCAAGTGGCATTTTATGACCTTCAATTATAATTCCAGCCCACCAGTTTGTATTTGATTCAATTTTAACTTCAAGAGTGTCATAATTATTTTGAGAATATATATTAGAAACAAAAAAAATTAATAGAATTATAAAATTTTTCATTTTTTAAAAAAGTTTAAATTCCATTTGTCTTTCCAAAGAACTTCAACCTTATCATCAGCTATTTCGATTGGTAGCCATATATATTTACCTTCAATAGGGTTTTCTGGATTCCATCTATCAGCCATAAAAATAAAAGCATCTTTAATCCCCTGAACAGGCAAAATATAGGTGCTTTGAGAATTATATGTTGTCAAAGAATCTTTACTAACACAGGGATTGTTAAGTTCTTTCCATGGTCCTAAAATATTATTAGCACTTGCAGATCTTGCAGCGTTTGGAGCCCAACCAGTACACCCAGAAGAAACTATGAAAAATTTACCTGAGGAAGTTTTCATCATCGTAGGTGCTTCATTAAACTTGCTAGGAAAAAATCGTTTATATCTACCCGAATGAGATAGATAATCTTCAGAAAGTTCAGAAATATGAAGAGTACTATTATCCTCGGAAGAGTATATATGGTATGCTTTATCATCATCATCGACAAAAAGAGTCATATCTCGTGCCATCTGACCCACTTCAAAGTCTCTACCTAAAATATTTAAACTATCAACATGTTTTGGAAGATGTTCAGGACCTCCACCATATATTTTCTTAACTTCGCTAGAAACCTTTTTTTTATGGAAATCTTGAACATTTAGTGGCCATGTTTTGGCATTTGGTCTAACAGATTCTATAAATTTAAAGGGTCCATATGGTGTTTCTGAAATTGCCACTCCGCTTCTTGCAGCTTCATATCCACGATTAATTGGTTCTAAATGAAACCACATCACAAACCTTTTAGTTTTTTTATTGTATATAACTTTGGGTCTTTCTAAAATACATCCTTTATAAATATCCGAGCTTGGGTCAGTTTCATTAACTCTTAAAACAATACCTTCATCTTTCCATTGATATAAGTTTTTAGAAGAATAAAGGTGAACTCCAACTTGAGCTGTATTTCCTATTTTACCTTCAATTTTATGTTCACCATACCAAAAATAAGTGTTGTCGTGAAATAAAATTCCACCTCCATGAGCATTAATAGCTATTCCATTATTATCAACCCATTCTTCTCCTGGGAAAAAATAATTATCATTTTCATTTTTGGATTTATTACAACTAATAATAAATATAATTGCAGTAAAAAATAATATTATCTTATTATATAACAATAAATTTTTCATTTTTAAGGAATGTTTTAAGTATTCACCTAGATAACAAAACAAAGTATTCAAACCCTTATAACTTTTTATACAACAATATAAAACATTATGAAAACTTTATTCTTATATGACATGCAGCCTTTTAATTATATTAGATTCTATAACTCGATAACTTTATTTAAATAATCTATTCCAGTCAGCTTCTCCGGATATATATGCAAAAGAATACGGATTTCCTGAGCTAAGTAATTCTTGATAGTATGATTTAGCCTTTACAGTATCTTTTTTTTGATATAAATACCAGTTAGCTAAGCTATATAAAGCAACTTCATCAATTACCATTTCAGATTCTTTAATTACACCTTTATAGAATAAACATGATTGGTGATAGCTCATATTTTCTATTATATTCATGTTTTGATTAACTTGATTAAGAACAGCAGTGGATTCAGTGATTTTATCAAGTCTTCTGTAGATCATAAATAACCAATGACCTCCTGAAACAATATTATCATCATATTTATGAGTGACACTTCTATTTTTGAATGCTTTAAGTGAACTATTCATATCATTTTTAAGATAATATACTAAACCAAGGTGATACCATATATTACCGTGAAGTGAACTCAATGGAATGTTTTTTTTATTTGGTAGACCATCGGGTTCTATTTCATCTTTTTTCTGATCTATTAATTTAACAGCTATTTGAAAATCACTTATTGCATTATCATATTGACGAGTAGAAATATATCTATGTCCGCGATGACGATAAAAACGAGCATCATTTGGGAAAGTATTTATACCTTGAGTAAAAAGTTTAATTGCTTCTTTATAATAACCCATATATGCTGCTCTTCGTCCATACCAAATTAAAGCTTCAGGATCATTTTTATTATTAAAATAGTTGGCTTGTGCTAATTTAAATTGATCTAATGTTTTCCCTTTTTTTATATCGGGACTTCTAAGAGTATCCCCTAATATTGTTATTGTTTCTATTGTCTTTAAAGGCTTAATATAATTTTTTGAATTTTGATGAGAATCACAACAAAACAAAAAAGGAAAAATAAATATTAATAACCTACAATTCATATTCCTAAATTAAAAATTTATAAACAGTAAAGTGTGGCTTAAAACCAATAATCTTAATTTATGATTGTATGAAATAACTAATCTGCTATGCAACAAACACACTCAGTTCCATCAGCCATTATAACATAACTGTTTGACTTATTCTGAATCATTTCTTTTGTCATAGTCTTGCCATCACTTAACTGCGCACCCTCACAAAAACTTGTAGATGTGACACCTCCGAAACTAAGGGGTTGAGAACAAGTTAAACAAAGAACTTTATTAGAATTAGTCTCTTCATCACTACTACAGTTGACTAAAAAAAAACACAGGACAATAATAATTAGATTTTTCATGTAGTTAAATTTATTTTAATTAGAAATAGTTAATCAAAAATTTAAAAGAATCATTCTAACCTACAGTTACAAGAAGGACAATCTTGTTGAAACATACTAAGATACAACTTAACAGATGCTTCATCAAGAATAAAGTTTTCAAATTCACCTAAATCATCAGAATCTCCCCCACCAAATGCTCCTAGAAAACCATCTAAAAGATTTTTATAAGGATTTTCTCCTACACAAAAGCCATCAGGAAAAACGGAATTGAAAGGAACAGTTGATGTAGTTACTTCACCGTCAAATTCCGCCACTTCGGATTCAATTGTATCACAAACCATACAGTTTTTGGGTGCCTCATCATCTTTAGAGCATGAAAAATTAAAAAGAACAAACAAACACAACAAAAATAATTTCTTCATATAAATAATTTTTAACTAATTAAATATACATAATTATTGTTTCTTCATATTAATGAATTTATATGTTTTAATTTATATTTCCTTTTTT
>Ga0208130_1000641_pt1 | contig 17799 bp, 6 predicted proteins | sample ETNtaG_31_FD_185771 | JGI IMG/M metagenome (GOLD analysis project Ga0208130, IMG submission 185771) | Marine microbial and viral communities from oxygen minimum zone, Eastern Pacific Ocean - ETNP201310SV78 (SPAdes) (version 2) | ecosystem: Environmental > Aquatic > Marine > Oceanic ...
GTCATCCTCGTCATCCTCGTCATCCTCGTCATCCTCGTCATCCTCGTCATCCTCGTCATCCTCGTCATCCTCGTCATCGTTCATGAGAGGGTCATCTCTTTCCTTCGCCACATCCATGGCGTCGTCGTCGACGGCGGCATCTTCATCGTCGAAAAGAGACGCTTTGACGCCGAGAGAAATTTTGTTCGTCGATTCGTCCACCTTGAGCACCTTAGCACGAACTCTCTCTCCCGGTTGCACGTGCGCTGCCAAGTCGCCGGAGATGCGCGCATCCGCGAACATCGAGATGTGACAGAGACCCGAAAGTCTCGTTCCGTCGAGACCGATGAAGACGCCGTAAGGTTGAACTCGGCGAACAGTGCCCATCACGATGTCTCCTTCGCTCACTCCGGAAACGTCCGCATTACTCTGCGTGGCGTCGTTTTCACGGAATGAAATTTCAACCCGTCTCTTCGCGACGTCCGCGCTCACGATTCGGCCTTCAACCAACTTTCCGGGCGGAAACTCGCCAGCCGGGTCGGCGACAAAACCATCCGCGAGATTTGAGAGCTTGCACATGGCGTCCACACGACGCGAAAGAGAGACAAAACATCCCTTCTTCGACGTCGACTTGACGTATCCCTTGACGCGTTCACCCGGGACGAGCGTCGCGATGTCTTCAATCTCGGGGTCCATCGCTTTTTTGCGCTTGTTACCGAGTCGAGACTCGCGCAGAGACAAATCAACCTCTCCATTCGACGACACGTGTAAGATGCGCACTTGAATCGCTTGGCCGACGTCGTACGATGAACACGGATCGTCTCTCAATTCATCCGCCATGTCCGTCAAGTGCACGCGACCGACGGAGTGAGATCCGAGCTGCACCATCAAACCGACGTTTTTGGCGACTCGAGTGACGATGCCTTGCACCTTGGCGCCGACGCACACGCGAGACGAGCCGGTGCCGTCATCCATGCGAAGACTTAAATCGATGCGCTTCTTGCTCGTCTTGACGCCGACGACCGACGCGCGCACGCGCACGCCGATGGAGAACCGAGAGTTGAGCGCTCGCTCGAGTTCCGCCGCCTCGCTCGACGTCTCGATCGTCGGGATAAAAGTCGTGATTCCCGGGGCGACGGTGACTTTTAATCCGTCGTGCGCGACGGCGACGACGTACGCGTCGATCTCGTCCCCGACCGACACTTGATCGAGACTGAACGCCTCTCGTCGACGCATGGACAAGTCTAATAATCCTCCGCGATCGCCCGCCAGACCGAGCACGGTAGCTTCAACCTTTGAACCCACGGATACGGATTCGAGCGGAGCGTCTTCGTCGGGACTAAACTCGCTGATGTAAAGACGACCGCGGGCATTGTTCGGAAGCGCGATCAACGCTTGAAGAGGTTGTACCTCTGAAACGACGCCGTTCACCACCGTACCGGCCGCTATTCGTCCGCCGGATTTGGTGGACGTCACCGGCACCGTCAACAAAAGCCTTCCGGCGTCCCCGGCGGGAAGTTGCGCGACGACAGCCTTGACGCGCTGCGTGGGCTTGAAACGCTCGGACGGGTCCTCGTAGGACAAATTAAAGTGATGCACGGGCGCGAAACCAATCAGACCGTGATGCTCCGGAAGGGACAAGGCGACATACTCAGCCTTGATGAGCTCGACGTCCGCGTCGAGGCGATCGCCAACCTTGAGCTTTTTCAGGCTTTTCGCCGAAGACGTCTTGTTTCGCTTGAACACGTCTAAACCCGAACGCATGCCGAAGTCGACGACGCCCTCTCTTCTGCTCACGTCTAAGACATATCCATTCACCTGAGCGCCAGATTCGACGTTCGCGTCCTCAGGGAGCTGATGAGGCGTGACGAGACCGACGACGTTTGAGTCAAATGGAATGTCCACGAGCACTCCGTAGTCCTTGGTCTCGTTGACGGAAACGTCCAACCAAGAACCGGGTTTGAGCTTTCCAGCAGTCTTCGGGCAGATACCGACGCCTTCGGTGCCCACGTCTCGCTCGTCTAAGAAGTCCAAGTCGCTGAAAAACGACCGAACGAGCGGCGCGTCGCTCAGCGGGGACGACGTCGCCGACAACTTGAGAGAGAGCGATAATCGAGGCGTCGGAGTTGACGTGTCCACGGAAAGCACCAACGCGTTCACCGTCTTGCCGACCGGGTATGCTTCGTGTATGTCGACGGTGGCGCCGTCCGTCAGTTGCGAAGGCGGCGCCAGACCGGTGAGCCTATCCAGGAATCGAACAAAGACGCCGGCGGAGTTGGCCGACGCCACGTATCCCGGGAACACAGATCCCGGCGTGGCCGATTCCGCGGTCGAAGGAATCTTTGACTGTCGCGCGCTCTCGACGAGAGAGATTTTGCGCGACATGACGGCTCGAGTTGGTTTACTCTCGAGAACTACGAGCGGACCGATCTCGTCTCCGGGATTGAGCACGGCGCTCAAACCTTGCGCCGTCAACGGATGATCCGACAAGTGCGCGAGAGACACGATTCCGGGAGCGTTGCCCTTTTCAGTCTTAAACACCACCTCGACGTTGCCCGAGTGCGCGACGACGTGCATGACGACCGCTTTTTCCACGATCGTGCCCGGAATCACGTCCGAAGCCGAAGCCGTGACGGCCACCGACGCGCCGGTGCCGGCGAGGGCGTCGGACGCGAGCGACAGTCGTAATCGACCGGTTCCATCCACGGACACCACAGTCACGCGAACAACCTGACCAACGCCGAACGCATCCGTCGGCTTTTGATCTCTGAGTAAACCTAAATCGCTCGTCCCGGCCAATCCTTTCAAATCTCCGTACAACGAGACAAAGACGCCGTATTCGTTGACGCCCGTCACCACGCCGTGAGTCACCGATCCCGGAATGGCGTCTTCGATGGTGGAGATGACAGCGAGGTCAGACTTGATGAGCGTTCGCTTGTGAGACACCGTCGCTCGACGGCTATTTCTGTCGACGTTGAGCACCCTAAACTTTAATTTTGCCCCGGGAACCACCTTGGACGACGTCGTTCGACCGACAATGTCGGAGACGTGCAAGGGAGGACAGAGCGCCTTGATGCCCTCGGCGAGCTTGACGATGGCGCCGTAGTGCTCGACGGCGACCACTTCACCGTTGACGAGCATGCCTGGAGTGAGTTCATCGAGAGAAAAGAAAGGTTGCGCCATGACGGAAGATTTGAGACTCACGCTCACTATGCCGTCCAACAGACGATGACCGATGACGCGCACGTTTACGCTTCGTCCAACCTTGAACTTTTTCTCCACCTTGTCCACGCGCTCGTCTGACAGTTGCGAGACGTGCGCGTAACCCACGACGCTGCGATCATCGTCCGGGACGTTGAGCGACACCCCTTGTCCCGCGTCCACTCTTTCGATTTTCGCCGTCTGAAACGTCTTGCCAAGCTTGGGCAAATTCACAGCCGAATGCTCGAGAAGATGAGGTAAAAGCGTCAAGCAGATGCGCTTTGCGGCGGAATCGACGAAGATGATTCGTGCGCGCATGCGTTGTCCGACTTTAAACGTCGAGGACACGCCTTTCGGGGCGTTGACGTGAAAGCAGTCCACCGTTCCGGAAAAGTACGTCATAAAGGACACCGACAACCCGTCCGAGAGAATTTGTTTCACCCTCGAATTCACAAGCATTCCCGGAAGCAGCGTGGAGACGTTCATCGCCGATGTTTCGTGCGCCACCGTGCTCGAGATTCGTTTCTTGTCGCTCGTGACGGTGAAGTATCCCTTGTTACCTTTGGGCGCCGACGCGATGACGACGTCGAGAATTTTCCCTTTGCGCACGTTGACATCGCTCGCGACGTTCTTCTTCGGCAAGAATCCGCTCGTGCCCTCTATGCCAAAGCTCAAGATGTACCCGTGATCTTCGACGCTCTGCACGACCGCGGGCGCGACCGCTCCCTCGGTGAGACTATCCGCGCGAATGCCCGCGCACACGCGCTCCAAGCGCAGAGACAATTCGATGCGCTTACCACCCGTCTTACCCTTCTCCAGGCTCAGCACCGCGCATCTGAGCACTTCACCGGGCGCGTAGAGCGACTCTATGCTCACGGAATCGTCCTCGTCCTCGTCCTCGCCGCCGTACTCGTCGTCCGAAGACTCCGACTCCGACTCGGACTCCGACCGTCTTCCGAGCGCATCGCTCACCTCACCGCGCGCCACCGTGCCGCGCAATCCATCCGGAAGACTCATCACCAACCCTCGAGGCGTTACCTCGGAGACGACGCCCAGAATTTTCGCCCCCGGTCGCAACGCCTTGTACTTGAGCGTCTCGACAAATTTCGCCCCTCCGACCGATGCGCGCGTGCTCGCCCCCCTGGCCGCGCGCGCGATCGCCGCGAACGGATCATCATCGTCATCATCATCGTCACCACCCCTCGATGCCCCTCCTCGACGCTTTTTCCATCCACCATCCCTCGCGTTCGCCTCGTCATCATCGTTCCCCGCGCCGCCGCCGCCGCCGCGAGGAAACGCATCGTCCTCGTCCCCGCCTCGCGGGAACGCGTCCTCGTCGGTATCGTCGCGACCGATCGCGCGACCGTCGTCGTCGTCCTCGTCGCGGGATCTCGATCCACGCGCGCGCGCCCCCATCGCGCCGTGAAGTGTCCACCGGTGGTCGACGCCGTCTCGAGCGGTCGGTCGAAACATGTCGAGTCGCGCGAACGAGAGGGGAAAAGCGCGCGCGCGCGTGAAAAGTCGTCCGTCGCGTTAAAGTTAAAAAGGAACGAATTTACGAGCGATGTCGACGAAGAGTTTCGGAACGAGCGGACGCTCGTCGACGAAGGAGGGGAGCTTTCGACCGAAGATGGAATCGGTGATGTCGTCGAGGAGGACGTCGCGACCGAGGATGGGATCGGTGACGAAGGGATCGGTGTGCGTCTTGTTCGGGTAGTAGCGCTCGTCGACGGAGATGCCGATGGAACGCAACGCGTGTGCAAACATTTTCGATTGTTCCGGAGGCGCCGATGTGTCGGCGTCGCCGTGACAGAGCATGACGGGCGGAACGATGCGCACGTTTCGTCGCACGTCGCGTTCGCGCGTGATGGACACGGGCGACGCGCGAGGGAGGGCCTCGGCGGCGCGCGCGCCGGTGAAACCAGCCTCCATGATGGACCAAAAGACGTTCTTGTACAGGCCCTGACGATGGAAGTGCTCGATGAGCGCGGCGTCGTCCGGCGCGTACACGCCGGATATTCCGATAAATCTCGAAATGGCGGCGGGCGACCACGCGTTCGGCACCGCTCGCTCGAGTCGATCCGCTCTCGTCACCCACTCAATCTGTCGAAGCAAACACGTCGCCGCGATGTGTGCGCCCGCGGATTGACCCACGACGACGACCCGTCGAGTATCGCCGCCCAGCGCGTCCAACCGCTCGAGCACCCATCCCACGCCCTTCCCGACGTCCGCGATCATGTCCCCCACGGTACCTTGCGGAAAATTTCTATAATCTAACGACGCCACGATGACGCCTCGTCTCGCCAAACGTTGCGCCAAGAGCGCGCCCCACGCCTTGTATCCGATGATCCACATGCCGCCGGTGACGAAAATCACCACCGGTCGTCTCTCGTCGGCGGCGTCGGCGGCGTCTTCCTTTCCCTCACCGTCCTTTTCCACGCCGCTCGTCGACGCCTCATCGCTCGGCCTCGCACCGCGAGCGCCATCCTTCTCCCCCGGATCCGCGGTGACGCGTCGTCGGCGCTCCCGCCTCGCCGCGCTCGCGCCCGGCGGAAAGTATAAATCTAAAAAGTTTCGTCCGCACCCGCCGTAACACACCCCTCGCGTCACGTTTTCATCCGTCGCGTACGTCCACGCGACGCGTAAGAAGGCCGGTGACAACACGATGGAGTACACGGTCAATCCCGCGAGCTTGAAGACCCAGGAGACGGTGGAATAGCGCGCCAACCGAATCGTCAATCGCGCCCCGGTCACCAGTCTCCGCGCGCACGCTCGCGGCCGTCTCGCGACCGACGCGAGGACGAGGACGACGAACGCCGCGGAGAAAAGACGCGACATGACGTCGTTCGTCGTTCGCGCCCCGCGGAGACGACGACGCGCGTCCACGACGGGGCGGTACCGGTCAAAGAGTGAGGGGCGATTCTTTGAAATCGCCACGTGGCGACGCGCGTGGACGACGGAGACGGCGATGGAGACGGCGACGGAGACGGACGCGGCGACTCTGACGACGACGAGCGTCATCGAGCGCGCGATCGAGCGCGTCGCGGACGCGCTGGGCGCGTCGACGCGAACCTTGGTGGTGGTTTTCGTGACGTGCGCGGTGGGCGCGGTGGTGGCGCGGATGATGACGACGACGACGACGCGCGCGCGCGACGACGCGTCGCCGATGGGCGCGAACGATAGGTACAGAGACGCGCGCGCGCGCGCGCTGGAACGGCGCGAGGAGGCGCTTCGAGAGGCGTCGGTATCGTCGCGTCTATTGAATCGAGACGAACGCGACGAGGCGGCGGTGGCGAAAAGACTGGCGGAGATCGACGCCAAGGCGGCGCGATTGGGCGTCGGCGCGCGAGGGAGAGGTCAGAGATTGGGGGGTGGGACCGGATCGAGCTCGGGACGTCCGGAGTGGAATCCACTGATGGGTGGGTCGGAGTCTCGAGGGTATCGACCGAGTCCGCGCGCGCGTCCCGGAGGCGGCGGGTGAGCGCGGTAAAGTCGCGAGTGGAAAAGAAGATTTTTTCGTTCGCGGCGCCGTGCCTCACGCGTGCGTCCACGCGCGCGCGTTCGTTTGCGGTGGTTTCAAGCGGGGGAACGACGTGACGTCGACGAGCGAACGATTCGTTCTCAGAGTCTGTTCGTCGACCGATTCCGTTTCCCGATTTTTCGTTTCGAGCCGCCGCCGAGACGACACGACATTGTAAAAAATAATACAAGAACTCCAATAAAAATACTACTGATGAATCTACGGCTGTTGCCGACGGCGTCACGACTCACTCGTGGCTCTCCCTGTCCGGCTGCGCGATTGCCAAATTTTCAAAGTCAACGTCCGAGGAGCGGGGGTGCTCGACGAGAAAGAGGTGAAAGCAGCCGACGCCTTCGTCGGTGGGGACGCCTTCGTCCTCGCGGACGTCGATGACGGCGTCACCTTTGTTTTCGTTGTCGTCGTCGTCGCGCGACGCTCTCGACGGCGCGCGAGAGCGCACGTGCGCGACGTAAAAATCGGGTCGCGGGACTTCGTCTTGGCTCAACCCGAGGGACGCGATTCTACCGGCGATTGAACTCGTGGTGCCCTCGAACATGGCTTCCCAATCGCGCAAGAAGTGCGTGTTGAACGGATTTAAATCCGGTCGAGCTCGAAGCAACACGATGAGTCCGAGGATGATGAGGAAATCTAAAATCTCTCCCAACAAGTATCGCAACCATCGGCGGTTTGGCGAGAGCGCCTCGCCGAGCGAGGTGATGATTTTCCCGGAGATGAACCAAAACACGAGCGCTTGCGTGCGTCTAAAGATGCTCTCCTTGGCCTCCACGAGCGCGCCCGCCATCGCGCCTTCTCCGGTGTTCTGCGCGTGCTGAACCATCAACGCCTGAAGCCGCAACGACTTGAGATTGTGCGTCGCGTTGGCGATGATATTGGCGAACGCTCCCGGATAGGCGAGATAAAAACCAATCATGATGAATCCCTGCGACATAAACCGAGTCATGATGTTCATAGAGAACAAGCCAACGTACATCGAGCTCGCGACGAACATCTCCCATCTCTCCATCCTTCGCTTCGTGATGAGCCAGCCGGACGAAATCACCAACCACGTGCAGAAAAACGTCGCCTGGTTGAGCGAGAGGAAGAAGATGAATAATACGCTCTCGACGTTGGACCCGTTCGGAGCGTTGAATCGCTCGTTTACCAGTGGTAATCCCTCCGACGTCTTCGACGCGTTCACCCAGAACCGATTCGCGGCGAACAACCACGCCAATCGAGTCAGCATTTGTAACAAAAGCAAACCGTGGAGCCACGTCACGCGCTCCCTATGCCTCCACAGATACGCCGACGTCGCGGCGGCGCCGATGATCCACACGATGAGGAATCCCATGAACACGCGCGCCGAGAATCGATACTCGGAACTCACGTGATCGCCTCCCGGATTCGTTTGCACCACCGTCGCCACCACCGTTACCACGGCGTTCTCGTCGCACGACAACACCGAAAACATCGTGCGCGCCCCGCCGACGACGCGCGCCGTCTCGCTCCCCGGCGTCATTCGCATCGCCACGCACCCCTTCCGACCGACGTACACCGTCGTGATCGTGTCTTCGCACGCCACCGCACCCGTACCCGCGGCCTCTATCGGACTCCCCACGACGCCAAGCGGGCACGACAGCGCCCAGACGTTTGCGTTCGCGGGTTCGACGTCGCGCGTTCGCACTCGAACTTCACCACCGCTCAAAAACCCAAACCGCGCCACCTCCACCGACGCCGTCGCCGGTATTTCCGTGCGTAACGTCTCGCGCACCGTCGTCACCAATCCCTCGCACGGCGTCGCGAAGAGAAAGAAGAATACCGACGCGAGGGAAAAGAATGACGCGCGCGTCGTCGCCGCGCCGACCGAGACAAAGTCCCCGATCCTCCTCCCGACGCTCTCCCGCGAACGACGACGACGACGCGACGACGAGCACCGCCCCACGGTCCCGTCTCGATCCATCGTTCACGCGTCGCGTCGAACGAATGAATCACAATGAATGAATGAATGAATGAATGAATGACGCAATCGATGACTCGACGCCTTCGTCGACGCGACGATCGACCGAGAGACCGGGACACCGCGAGACCGATCGAGGCGTCGATCGAGGCGTCGATCTTTCGTTCGCGCGCGCTCCTCGTCTCCCGTTCGTCCTTGTCGCGCGTGGACCTCGGAGTGCCGTCGCGTCGGTCGGTCGTCACGTCACTTCACCGCGCGCGCGCGTTGAACCTCCGAGGCGTCGAAAAGCGGGGGATGGCGTCGACGTCGACGTCGATCTCGACTTCGACCTCGACCTCGACCTCGACCTTCGCGCGCGCGCTCGAGGACGCGCGCGCGTTGGCGAGAGATGCGAGGCGAATCTTGGATTCTCGAGACGAGGAGACGGACGAGGGGACGCGGGCGAAAAAGAGTCTGGAGGCGCGACGACGGACGAACGGGTTGCGAGTGAAAGTGCGCGCGTTATCTCGACTCGTCGACGGGGACTCGAGGGAGGAGAACGGGGGGACGACGACGACGACGACGACGACGACGACGACGACGAGCGAACGAGAACGACGACGAGACGCGGTGGAGGCGCTCGAGGCGGAGGCGGAAAACGCGGTGAGACGGTGCGCGGAGAGGAGGAGGACGGGGGGTGGTCGTACCGCGCGTGGTGCCGCGACCAGCGCGGGTTACGATGAATCGCATCACGCCGTCGTCGACGTCGGCGGCGGCGCGAGCCGAGACGACGACGAAGACGGCGACGTCGAGGATCCGCGTATTTTGTTGCGTCGACAACGCGAGACGATGGACGAACAAGACGACGCGTTGGATGAATTATCCATCGTCGCCTCTCGCACGAGAGACGTCTCGCTCGCGGTGAACGACGAATTGGATTTACACGCGAAATTGTTGGACGGCGTGGAGGACGAGGTGGAGGACACGAGAGAGAGACTGACGGCGGCGACGAGGGCGGTGAGACAAATGATGCGCCGCGGGTCGAATTGTCGCTCGGCGTGCATCGCGACGGCGGTCATCGCGTTGTGTTTTCTCATTCTTCTCTTGATCATTAAATTACAGAGCTGACGACCGTCAGACCGGACCGTGCTCACCGAGCTGACGACGGTCCGAGTATCAAAAAAACTAGTCCAATAGGAGCGCGCTGCCCGCGAGTGTAAAACAAACTGACAAACAAACAACCCATGGAGCAAACACGCGCGTTCGTCTTCGGCGTCGGCGGCCCCGGCCCTCGAGTCAAACAATCATTCACTCGCGCTCTCTCTCGCGCGCACGACGACACACCGCGACCGACGCCGACGGCGGGACGCGATCGTCTCGAGTCGTCGAGGCGGACGCGAACCGCGTCGCGCGTCTCGAGTCTCGAGCGATGCGCGTCGCGCCGAGGATGGCGCGCGCGGTCGCGGGACCGCGAGGCGCGCGGCGCGACACCGTCGACGTTTTAAATAAAAGGGGCGTCGCGCGCGGACCGTCGCGCGTGGACCGTCGCGCTCGCGCGCGCGAGTCGACGGTGACGGCGGCGGCATCGTTATCGTCGTTCGTCGTGGACGAGGACGACGACGAGCGAGGGACGGTGGAGCGAGGGATGGACTCGGAGAGATTGGATGCGCTTCTGGACAAGGCGGCGACGGCGCCGGTGTCGGTGCAAGACATCGAAGAGTTTTATCCGTACAGGTTGGATGAGTTTCAGGTGGCGGCGACCGAATTATTGGTACATGGATCGTCCGTCGTCGTGTCCGCGCCCACGGGGAGCGGGAAGACGTTGGTGGGCGAGACTGCGATTTTAACGGCGTTGGCGAGGGGCGAAAAGGCGATTTACACGACGCCGTTGAAGGCGTTGTCGAATCAAAAGTTACGAGAGTTTCAGAAAATATTCGGAAAGAGACGGTGCGGTTTAAAGACAGGAGATGTCGACATCAACGGTGACGCGGACGTGATGATCATGACGACGGAAATTTTGAGGAATATGCTGTATTCGAGCGCTGCGGGAGGGAGAGACGACGAGAGGTTGGCAGACGTGAGCATCATCGTTCTCGATGAAGTGCACTACCTCGCCGATCGATCGAGAGGGACGGTGTGGGAAGAGACCATCATTTATTGTCCATCTCGCATACAGCTCTTGTGTCTTTCCGCCACGGTGGGTAACCCGGAAGACTTGTCAGGATGGATTGAAGAAGTGCACGGACGGTGCGAGACGGTGGTGTCCAGCTATCGCCCGGTGCCTCTTACGTGGCAGTACAGCATGAAACCATCGCGAATGTATCCCGGAATCGGCCCGTTGATGAATTATAAAGGCACGAAATTGCATCACGACTTGTATCCTTTCACCAGGGAAGGTCTTTTGCAACGAAACAACAATGACTGGGGGCAACAGGATGACTACGGACGAGGACAAAACGGACGAGAATCAGAGCGCGTTCTTCGAAGACGATTCGTTCCGCACGTGGAAACTACGGTGCAACAACTCATCGCTAGCGATATGATTCCCGCCGTGTGGTTCATTTTTAGTCGTAAAGGCTGCGATCAGGCTGTCAATTATCTCGTACAGGCTGGCGGAAATCTCGTCACTCGAGCGGAACGACAAGAAATCGACGACGCCCTGAAAGAGTTTTCTCAAGAAAACAAGGCGGCGATTCGATCGGATATGGTCGAACCTCTTCGTCGAGGGATCGCGTCTCACCACGCCGGCCTACTTCCCGCGTGGAAAGGTTTGGTTGAGAAGTTGTTTCAACGCGGCTTGATCAAAGTCGTCTTTGCCACCGAAACGCTCGCCGCGGGAGTGAACATGCCGGCGAGATGTTCCGTTCTCAGCGCTCTGTCGAAGCGTGACGACCAGGGCCCTCGACTTTTGACGTCCAACGAATTTATGCAAATGGCTGGACGTGCGGGGCGACGCGGATTCGACACCGTGGGCCACGTCGTCTGCTGCCAGTCACCCTTCGAGGGACCGGATGAAGCCTTCGAGCTCGTGTTAGCGCCACCAGAAAATCTGAAGTCGCAGTTCTCTATATCCTACGGCATGGTTTTGAATTTGTTACAAGGTCGGTCTCTCGAGCAGGTAAAAGGCATTGTAGAGAGAAGTTTCGGCAACTATCTCGGGGGGAAGGCTCGCTCGGTTCGCGAACGCGAACTCCAACGCGCAAACGACCAGATCAAAACTCTGACGGCTCAGATCGAAGAAACGAACAGCGATGAAGAAGCAGGTGAATGGAGACGTTTTGTGAAATTGGATGAGCGATTGAAGGAGGAAAAAAGATTACTCAAAATTTTAGTGCGACAAGCCGCCGAAGCACAAGCGGACGAGATACGCGAGACTCTTCGATGCGAGCTCGAGACGAGACCGGGTCCCGTTCTAGTTGCGATCGATATCGGGGATAACGCCGTTCGACGTCGAAAAGAGCGTAAATCGGCCACTATCGCGTTATTTGAAGACGACTCCATGAAGGTTGAGGGAGAGGATTTCGCCGGCGAGTGGAGATTGCAAGATATCGCCAACGACGCTTCGGTCGATTTTGACCGTCTCATGAGCGATTTCGACGATGGATCCTCTGAAGACGATTTTTTGCAGTCTTTTGATGAGAACGTTGGGTTACCTCGAGGCGTCATCGCCGCGGCTGTCGTCGAAGCGGTTCCGGCGGCTAAAATCGCGCCAACGGCAAGCGCGGTCGGCAAACCGTATCCCATGGGTGAATTCACGGCTCTTGGGAGTGATGGGTATTGGTACCGTTTTTATTCAGATAGAGTCAAGTACATTTGCGACGATGCGTTGCATTTGGCCGACTTTGAGCTCGTCGGATCGCCGCCCGCGTCGAGCAGCCTGCGATGGATACGAGCCAGCGGCGGCGGTGTGTGGAAGGCAGACACATCGAAGAAGACGAAGCCCGTCGCGGAGCGCATTCCGACTGATCCGAACAACTTTACTATGCTTGATCAGGCGGTTGAATCGGCAGAATTTATCGATGCGCAAAAGTTGCAGATCCAACAAACTCGGGAGGAGATTAGTCAGCTTTCGCATATCGCTGAGTTGCGCAAAACTGCGAAACAGCAAAAGAAGCGTGAAACCAAGCTGAAAAAACTCAAAGAGAGACGAGATAACATAGAGCAGAGGATTAAAGAGTATTCCGCCGCCGGTTGGGACGAGTTTCTGAGAGTGGTTGATATTCTCGTCGAGTGCGGGGCGCTCGAACGGGAGTCCCTCGATTTACTCGAGTTTGGTGAAGTTTGCGCAAACTTGAGAGGCGAAAACGAGCTTTGGCTCGGCATGACGATGTCTTCAGAAGCCCTTGCGGATCTTGACGCGCCTACTTTGGCCGGCTTCGCGGGCGCTCTATGCATGGATAACCGTCCAGCGACGTGCTTCTACGGTGCCTCGCAAGAGCTCGTTCAAGTTCTTGAGGATCTCGAACCAACCATGGGTGACCTCTTGTATCTTCAGTCGTCTTCGAGAATCGATATGCCCGTCAGTTTAAGTTATGAGATTGCGGCGTTGGCCGAGTCTTGGGCGTCTGGTACGTCGTGGGATCAAATTCGCCGAGACACGACTTTGGACGAGGGAGACATCGCGCGCTTATTCCGTCGCACTGCCGAACTTCTCGCACAAATTCCACGCATTCCTCACCTTCCCGAGAGCCTCAAGGTGACCGCGAAAAAAGCGAACGATGTCGTCAACAGGCCTCCGATTAGTGATTTATCGTAGAAATTAGATTTATGTTACAACTAGGATGCTGCGTTTACTAAAACGCCCGTCTGGATCCTTTCGAAACGCGTCGCTTGTTCTTGACGATCTGTCCGCCTTGACCACCAGACTTGAAATCAGCCTCTTGTTTCTCCAAGAAGGACAAGAGATCTTTCTGGCGCGCGCCGCGCTCATCAGCCGCTTCGGCTTGCTCTTTAGATCGAGCATCCGCCATGAACCGATTGTCCTTGCGCAATTCCCGCATGGCGCCTCTGCTTTCTTGTTTAAGCTGCTTCTTGAGCTTTCTCGCCTCGGCTCTTTCGCGATTCGGATCGTAGTCACGACCTTTCTGGTATCCGTCCTCTTCGTACATCGGATTGTACGTCTTGATCGCCTCAGCAACCTTCTTGTGATAGGCAAGAGGAGATTTGACGGCACCCGCGAGCCCGTCGTCCAATTCCTTAACAAACGCGTCGCACAACTCGGCCAATTCCTTGTTCGTCTTCTTGAGAGCTTTTCGAAGGTTCACGATGGATCCACGGATGGGTGAGAGTAATTCTGACGCAGATGGCGTTTTCACGGCGGCACCCGATAATTGACGGAGGCACGCGACTGCGCCGTTCAACGCAGTCGACGAGAGCTTCTTCTCCTCAAGAGTTTGCCCAAAAATTCCATCTAATGCCTGAGGCAAGGAAGTTTGCTCAGCTTTCGTTCCCAGCCCCGCACTCAACCACGGACCACCGATTTGTTCGGCGAGGTGCGTGGGCAAGCCGATGGCCCAATCTTTCGATGATCTCGAGGCGGTGTGAACCAGAGCGTTCATCAGTGCCAGCGCTTCGGGAAATATTCTTTCCGCGCGCGTCGAGTACACACTAGCCATGGTTGAGAGAATGACCGCCAGGCACGCGTCTTTGACTGATCTGATGGCGCAGTGCGCGAGTAAGTTGCCTATGTAGAGCGACACCGGCGTCATGACGGGATGCGACTTGTCCGTTGTGGGAAAGATGGCGGCGAACAGCGACAGCAGTAAAATAGTTCGCGATGGTGGCCATCCCGTTTCACCTTGACGAAGAGCTTGACGAAGTCGAGCGCTCATTTTCTCGACACGGGCCTTGACGGCGGTGGCCGTGAAAAACGGCACCCGGGTGCTGAGATCCACGATGTGGCTAGAGAGAACATCCAAATGGTCCATGGGTAACGGACTTTGCCCGGCTAAGATTTCGAATCTTTGCAAAAGCAAACCAAATAATGTCTGTGTTCGCTTTCTGTTTTCCGCCGCCAATGTCGGAGCGTTGCAAGCTCGAATTCTAGTGATAATCGTCGACGCGTCTTCGGCGTTGTGGTTGCCAATCATCGAGTCGAGATCATCCGCGCTTTCGGGCATCGGAAACGTGAAAGGTATGTCCGTTCGCGTCGGAGCAGCCTTTTGCTTCTCTTTAGCGCTCGTAACGAGTTTCTGAGAAGGCTGCACCTCTCGCACTTCGCTCGAGGTGGGGACGTCGTCCTCTTCCGCCTCTTCAATCTCTCGCAAAACTTTGGCGCGCTCGTCCTCTTCTTCGTCGCCCTCGTCGTCGTCATCTTCTTCATCACTGCTATCGCCTTCCTCTTCGTCACCACTCGCGTCGTCTTCATCGTCATCGTCCTCCTCTTCGTCGTCGTCTTCTGGCTCGACACCGTCTTGGAGGATTCCCAACTTTCGAAGTCGATTCTTTCCTTGATCCAACCCTTTATCGACGTTTTTCAGCTCTGATTTCAGAGACTTGCGGAGACGCGCCGCGTCATCCAACTCCTCATCGTCGTCTTCAGACGAGTCCGCCTCAGATGAATCCTCCTCGTCACTTCCGCTTTCTTCGTCCTCATCGCTCTCGAGTGTAAAATTTTCCTCCAAGTCTTCAGCTCCGCCGCGAGACTTGCTAGAGTCACCGTGTAAAGCCTCTTCCACTTCGTCGTCTTGGTCAGATTTCTTCGCTCTGCGTCTTCGCGCGGCGTAACCGCCCTGCGGACCGTCGTCGTCGGAACTCTCGTCGTCCGACGTCGCTCCGCGCATGCGCTTCAGTCTCTTCCGTTCAGCCTGCTCCAACGCGAGCTTCTCTTGCGCCTCCAGCTCTTCCTGCGTTTTTGCTCTGTCCCCCGCTTGGCCTCGTCTCTCGTACGCCAGCGTTCGTGCCCACGTGTCGTATTCATCCTTCTCCTCGGGCGCCTTGACTGCGGCTTTCTTGGTCGGTTTCATGTGTCCGACGGCTTTTCGAAGCGCTCCCGCCAACAAGCCTCCCTGACTAATCTCTTTAAATTCGGCGTCGAGCTGTGTAAGCGTGTTATCGTCGTCCTCGCGTTGTTTCTGCTTCTCCGCTTTGTGGAATTTACTCTTCGCTATGAGCTCATCCATGACGTCCTTTTTGGACTTTCTTCGCTCGGGCGCGGCGTTGTCGTCGCCGCGCTTCAGAGTGGGTTCAAAATCGCCACCACCGAAGTGTAAGCTCCGCGTCATCTCCTTATCTAAGTTTTCATCGTCGTCGTCTTCCCCATGCGTCGGTTTTGCCGTCATATCTCGCTCCGCGAGCGGCTGCCCGAGGTGCGTCAGCGTCTTTAAGCCGTCGTCGTCGTCGTCGTCGCCCTCCTCGGCGAGGGAAAAATTCTTCGACTTTTTCAACTGACGCAGACGCGCTTTCGCCAACCTCCCGATGCTCTTCTCTTCTTTGCTCAATCCATCGTCGTATTCACCGAACCGTCGATCCACGAACGCGTTCGCCTTTCCGCTCGCCTCGTGTTCCCGCAAGAGCGTCCGCCGTCTCTTTTCGACGGCCTCGGTGCGCGCCTTGAGCACGTTCCCTCGCGCCCCCTTCACCTTGCGTCCCAAGATGTCAAACTTCCGTCGATGACTCACGCTCTCGAACGCGCTCTTCACCACTCCCGACCCACCGTCGCTCCCTCCACCGCCACCGCCGACGAAAAATTTCCTCTTGCTCCCGCTCCCCGGATTCGCTCGGCCCGCCTTTCGCTTCTTCGCCATGACGACGGACGCGTCGAGCGACGACGAAGAGGACGAAAGGGACGAAAAGGACGACGGTGCTCTCCCACCGACCGCGTCCGCGTCGACGCGACCTCTCGCGACGCACGCGCTCTGCGGACGACGACGACGACGACCCAACCATCGCGTCGGGGTGGCGGCTGCCCAGCGCACTAAACCCTAGCTAAACCCTCTCTATACCCTCCCGACTCGACCGAATCGTCGCGTCGGTGGGCGGTCGTTTCGGGATTGACTATGGACTCATCGGGGAGTCGTGACTGGTGAATTTGAGAAGTGTAGACATCACGGTCGAGCGACCGTTCGCGACGCACGAGAGGGCGAGCGAGGACGCGTTTCCGAGGTGAGAGCGATGGGAATGAATGACTCGAGTGGTGTACTTTGGGAATGGATGGAATGGATGGACTAGGGATGGCGAGAGAGTGCGGCGCGCGAGGCGCGCTGGGACGAATCACGGCGCGTCGACGACGGGGACGGGACGCCAGGGGACCGCAGAGCCGTCCATGAGGCCGATACCGCGAGCGGAGAGTTCGTCACGCACGCGGTCGGACTCGGCGAAGTCTTTGGCCTCGCGAGCAACCTTGCGTTGCTCGATTTTGGCGAGGAGTTCGTCCTCGGTTAAGCCGGCTCGGCGAAGCGCGCGCCCGCGGAGCTCGCCCAGGAGGACATTTTTCTCATCCTTCGGCATGCCCACGGCCTCCATCAAGCCTTCCACCGTGTGTAGCAAGGCTTTGAGCGCGCCGACGCGACCGACGGCCTTCTTCCCGGCTTTGGTGGTCATGAAATCATTCATCGATTTCAGGGGCGCGGAGAGCGCCGCCATCACGGCGGGCGTGTTCAAGTCATCGTTCAGCGCCTCGCCGACTTGTTTCTCAGCCTCACCCGCGAGCTTCATCGCATCCGCGACGAGAGGAACGGGTTTCTTGTTCGTCTGTTCCTCCGCGTCGGCGTCCCGAAGGATGGTACGCACGTCGTGAACCGTCTGGTACAGGTAGAAGACTCTGTCGGACGCCTCCTCGAGTGCACGCTGCGTGTAGTTGATCGGCGCGCGATAGTGCGCACCGAGAAGCATGAAGCGGAGCGCGAACGGATGGTATTTATCCAACACCTCTCGAATGGTGAAAAAGTTTCCGAGCGATTTGGACATCTTTTCAGAGTCAACCTTCACGAAGCCGTTGTGCACCCAGTATCGAACAAACGGATCTTCATCCGCGCGCGCGCCGCAGTCGCATGCGGCGCACGACTGCGCGAGTTCGTTTTCGTGGTGCGGGAACACCAAATCCTGACCACCGCCGTGAATATCGATTCTAGATCCCAACACTTTTTCAATCATGGCGCTGCACTCGATATGCCACCCCGGACGACCCTCGCCCCAAGGACTCGTCCACGTCGGTTCTCCGGGTTTC
>Ga0208130_1000643_pt1 | contig 17789 bp, 20 predicted proteins | sample ETNtaG_31_FD_185771 | JGI IMG/M metagenome (GOLD analysis project Ga0208130, IMG submission 185771) | Marine microbial and viral communities from oxygen minimum zone, Eastern Pacific Ocean - ETNP201310SV78 (SPAdes) (version 2) | ecosystem: Environmental > Aquatic > Marine > Oceanic ...
TCTCTTACTAGATCAGAAATTTTTTCTTCGTCTATCTTTGATGTTCCAAAGGTATTCACACTAATGGAAGTTGGTTCTGCTACTCCTATTGCATAAGATACTTGTATTTCACATCTATCTGCCAGACCTGCAGCAACAATATTTTTAGCCACATACCTGCCTGCATAGGCTGCTGATCTATCAACTTTTGATGGGTCTTTCCCTGAAAACGCTCCACCCCCATGCCTAGCCATCCCTCCGTAGGTATCAACAATAATTTTCCTTCCTGTGAGACCACAATCTCCAACGGGGCCACCTATTTCAAATCTACCAGTAGGATTTATGAAATATTTTGTATGCTCGTTTAACCAATTGGAAGGCAATATGGGCTTGATGATTTCTTCCATTACTCCTTCTTTAAGGTCTTCTTGAGAAACATCAGGATCATGTTGTGTTGAAAGCACAACGGCTGATATAGACTGAGGTTTTCCATCTTCTCCATAGACAAAACTGACTTGGCTTTTGGCGTCTGGTCTTAACCATGACAATTTATTGCTTTTTCTTATAAAAGCCTGTTGTTCAACTAATCTATGCGAGTAAGTTATTGGAGCGGGCATTAAAACTTCTGTTTCATTTGTGGCATATCCAAACATCAAACCTTGATCTCCAGCTCCCTGTTCTAGATCTTCTCCTTCACCTTCATTAACTCCTTGTGCAATATCTTGAGATTGTTTACCAATTGCATTAACAACTTCACAGGTATTCCCATCGCAACCCACATCTATGCTGTCATATCCTATATCTAAGATCACCTTTCTGGTTAGAGCTTCTAGGTCTGGCTCTGAACCACTTGTAATCTCTCCAGCTAAAACAACTAAATTGTCTTTAACCAAGGTTTCGCATGCCACCCTAGAATCTGGGTCATCTTTTAGCATGGCATCAAGAACTGCATCAGAAATTTGATCAGCCATTTTATCGGGGTGTCCTTCCGAAACAGATTCAGAGGTGAAGATTTTATATTCAGACATAATGTCTCCAAGTTATAAGGAGCGCGTATTTTACACAAAACACCAATTTTTGCTTAAAAATATACCTTTTTAACTGTATTTCTATGTACATCAAAAAGTATTTGGGAGACAATAAGCCATCTCAAAAAAATGAGTAAAAATTCAAGCTCCCAATCAGCAAACGCACTTCGAATACTCGCAGCAGATGCCGTGCAGCAGGCCAATTCAGGCCATCCTGGCATGCCAATGGGTATGGCAGAAATTGCAGAGGTCCTATGGCAACGCCACTTAATACATAATCCTTCTAACCCAAATTGGTTCAATAGAGATAGGTTCGTACTTTCTAATGGTCATGGTTCAATGCTCATATACTCTCTTTTGCACTTGAGCGGCTATGATCTAACTATTCAAGATCTTAAAGATTTTAGACAGCTTCACTCAAAAACAGCTGGTCACCCAGAGTATGGAATCACTCCAGGAGTTGAAACTACTACTGGACCTCTCGGACAGGGAATATCAAATGCTGTAGGAATGGCTATAGCTGAGAAAGTTTTAGCTACTAAATTCAATACTAAAATACATAAAGTTATTGATCACATGACTTATGTTTTTACTGGTGATGGGTGTTTGATGGAAGGAATCTCTCATGAGGCCTGTTCCTTGGCAGGCACTCTTGGACTGGGAAAATTGGTTGTTTTTTACGACGACAATAATATTTCGATTGATGGGGAGGTTGATGGATGGTTTACCGAGGACATTCCAGCCAGATTTCAATCTTATGGTTGGGAGGTAATTCCTAATGTAAATGGTCATGATCCAGAAGAGATAAATGCAGCTATAAAGAAAGCTAAAAACAGTCAAGATAAGCCAACCTTAATTTGTTGTAAAACAATAATAGGCAAAGGTTCTCCAAATAAAGAAGGAACGGCATCGACACACGGAAGTCCTCTGGGAGAGGAAGAGATTGCTGAAATGAGAAAAGATCTTGGATGGGATAATAAGCCTTTCGATATCCCTGATAGTGTTTACGAAGCTTGGGATGCCAAAGAGCAAGGCAATTCTCAAGAAGAAGAATGGAATCATTTATTTGATCAATATCAAAAAGACAATGAAGAATTATCGTCTGAATTGAGACGAATAATGAATGGAGACTTGCCAGAAGGAGTTGAAGAGGCCATTTACGGTTTTGTTGATGATGTTCAAAAAGATTTACCAAATTTAGCAACCAGAGCATCTTCTCAAAGAGTGCTTAATGTTTTAGGTCCATTAATTCCTGAATTAGTTGGTGGATCAGCCGATTTAACAGGTTCAAATAATACGAATTGGGACGGTACGATTGAGATAAGGTCTGATAATTTTGCTGGAAATTATATAAATTATGGCGTCAGAGAATTTGGTATGACAGGTATTATGAATGGAATGGTTCTTCATGGAGGCATCAGGCCTTATGGAGGAACATTTTTAACCTTTTTAGACTATGCCAGAAATGCTGTTCGCATGGCTGCTTTGATGAAGATTCAGACTATGCTTGTATACTCCCATGATTCAATTGGTGTGGGAGAAGATGGGCCCACCCATCAGCCAGTAGAACATTTAACAAGTCTCAGAACTACCCCAAATCTTGAAACTTGGAGACCTTGTGATACTTCAGAGACAGCAATTTCTTGGCTCGCAGCTCTAGAAAATTCTGATAAACCCACTGCGCTTATATTATCAAGGCAAGGCCTACCTAACTTTGAAAGAACGGCAAAACAGATTGATTCTATGAAAAAGGGCGCTTATACGCTGTATGAGCCAAACGAAAAACCTGAATTAATATTAATTGCTACAGGGTCAGAGGTGGAAGTAGCTATGGCTGTAGCAGAGGAAGTAAAGAATAAAACACCTATTCGAGTTGTCTCTATGCCTTGCTCTGAAAGATTTGATGTTCAATCAGATGACTACAAAGATTCAGTTTTAGGGAAAGGAATAAAAAGAGTTTCTATAGAGGCTTCTCATGCAGACTGGTGGAGAAAATACGTAGGGCTGGAAGGAGAAGTTATTGGCATGGATTCGTTCGGAGAATCTGCACCTGGAAAGGCTCTTTTTGAGCATTTTGGTTTCACTAAAGAGCAAATTATTTCAAAATTAGATCTCTAGAAAATGAGATATAAAAAGCTTAATGAAATTAGCTTAAGCGACAAGTCTGTCTTATTGAGGCTTGATCTCAATACACCCATCGAAGCGGGCGCAGTCACAAATCGAGAAAGAATTATTAGGTCTCTACCAACAGTTAATTTCATTCTAGAATCAGGTGCCCGCTTGATAATCATGAGCCATTTAGGAAGACCTGAAGAAAACAATATGTTTCAAGAGGAATTTTCTCTAGCACCTGTAGTTAAGGAAATGGAAGGTCTATTAAACATGCAAATCCCTCTTTACTCCTTGAGTGAGATTGAAGGTTTAGATCAGGTTGATCATATTTCAATTATAGAAAATACCCGATTTAATATTGGCGAGAAAAACAACGATATAGAATTATCAAAAAGATTGGCAGCTTTGGCCGATGTGTTTGTCATGGATGCATTTGCGACTTCCCATAGGGCCCATGCTTCGACTACTGGAGTAATAACATTTTCTGATGATGCCTGTGCAGGATTTCTCTTGGATGAGGAGCTAACTGCTCTATCAAAAGTAAAAGAAAACGCAAAAAGCTCTATAGCTGTCTTGGGTGGTGCAAAAATCTCAACAAAATTAAGTCTTATTGATTCGCTTTCCAAAACAGTGGATAAAGTAATCCTTGGTGGAGGTATTGCAAATACTTGTTTAGCAGCTAAGGGTTATGAGGTGGGTAAGTCGCTAATTGAAGATTCTATGCTAGAAGAAGCTAAAGAATTGGTAGCAAATCCTAAAATAATAATACCGGAATCTGTAATTGTTTCTATAAGTGCTGACGAGCCCGGGAGAATCACTTCTGCTAACTCGATACAGGAAAATGAAGCAATATTCGACATAGCTCCTGCTTCCTTTGTTGATTTGGAGCCAATCATTATGAATGCTGGAACCATTTTATGGAATGGACCGCTAGGTTTTTTTGAGAAAGAGAATTTTTTTGCTGGCACAGCCATGATGGCTGAGATGATTATTTCTTCAAAAGGCTTTTCAGTTGCTGGAGGAGGAGATACTATCTCTGCTGCTGAAAAAGCAGGGGTGCTAGATAGCCTTGACTATGTTTCAACTGCAGGTGGGGCGTTCTTAGAATTCATGGAAGGAAAAAAATTACCTGCACTAGAAGCTTTGATAGATAAAGTTAATTGAATTTATTTGTGGAGAGAAAATATGAATTTTAATAGTTTAAATGAAATAGCAAGTTATATAGTTTCAGACGGAAAAGGAATATTGGCTGCCGACGAGAGTAATCCAACTTGTACAAAGCGCTTTGATTCGATTGGTGTTGAGTCTACAGAAGAAAATAGAAGAGATTATAGAGAATTGCTTTTTAGAGCTCAGGGTATGAAAGGGAATATAGGAGGAGTTATTCTCTTTGATGAAACAATTCGTCAGAAGGCGGCCGATGGCACCTCATTGGTGGACATCATCAACGCACAGGGTGCTTTGCCTGGTATAAAGGTTGATAAGGGGTTAAGCCCAATAGGCGATTCAGAAGAAAGCCTTACGCAGGGTTTAGACGGTTTAGATGAAAGGCTAAAAGAATATTTTGAACTAGGTGCAAAGTTCACTAAATGGAGAGCTGTAATAAATGTCGGTGAAGGAATGCCCTCCTCCGAGGCTATTTCTGCAAATATGGAAGCTTTAGCTGATTACGCAAAAATTGTTCAAAACAATAATATGGTTCCTATGGTAGAACCAGAAGTTTTAATGGATGGAGCTCACTCAATTGATGATTGTTATGATGCAACCTCTCGTTGCTTGGAGTCACTATTTTCTAACCTAACTGATAGGGGTGTTGATATAACTGGGACAATTCTTAAACCTAATATGGTTACATCGGGATCAAAAGCCTCTAATCAAGCAAGTATCGAAGAAGTAGCTCAAAGAACTGTAGATTGTTTAAAGGCAAATGTACCGGAGAGCTTACCAGGAATTACTTTCTTGTCTGGAGGTCAATCTGATGTAGATGCTACTGCCCATCTTGATGCTATGAATAAGATAGGGGGATTTAATTGGAAGTTAAGTTTCTCTTATGGAAGGGCTTTACAGCAACCTGCCCTAAAGGCATGGATGGGTCAAAGTGAGAATGGCTCATTGGCACAAGAAGCCCTCTCTCACAGGGCCTTGATGAATAAATTAGCTTCCGAAGGAAAGTGGGATCAGTCTTTAGAAAATTAACCTGATTGAAATTACTTGTACAAAGAGTTTCCAAAGCTTCTGTAGAAGTAGAGGAAGAAGTAATTGGTTCGATTGGACAAGGAGTTCTGGTATTCGTAGGCTTTGATAAAGAGGATAATCTAGATACTTTAACTTCGCTTTCTGAAAAGTTACTAAATTATAAAATCTTCAATGATTCAAATCACAAGGTAGCTCTTAGCCTTATTGAAACTCAAAATGATATTTTAATTGTTCCACAAGTGACCCTTTCTGTTGGAACAAAAAAAGGAACCAAACCAAGTTTTTCACATGCAGCTGATTCAGAAACAGGCCATGAGTTATTTACAGACTTTAAGGGGCTTTTGGAAAGCAAGTTTAAAAGAGTTGAATCAGGAAAGTTTGGAGCGGAGATGTCGGTAAGCCTTGTGAATGAGGGCCCCATTACTTTCTGGTTTGAGCTATAACTTTTCTTCTGTCTTCTTAACAAATAAGTTGGCCATTACAATACCCAATTCAAATAATATCCAGGCAGGTATGGCTAGTAATGACTGCGAAATAACATCAGGAGGAGTTACAAGCATACCAACTGTGAAACAGCCAATGATTACGTAAGGTCTTTTGCTTCTTAAGCTTTCTGAGCTGCTGATTCCGCTCCAAATTAGTAGAAATATAAATACAGGTATTTCAAAAGCAATTGAGAAAGCAAACATCATGCTCAACACAAAGTCTAGGTAACGGCTTATGTCTGTCATAATCAGGATTCCATCAGGCGCTGCTGCAGTGAAAAAACTAAACACTAATGGTAATACTAAAAAGTATGTGAAGAGAACGCCCAAATAGAACAATATCAAGCTGGAAAGCATCAATAAAAAGCTAAGACTTTTTTCATTTTCATACATTCCAGGGGCTATAAACTTCCAAATCTGATTCAATAAGAAAGGCATTGATAGAAGAAGTGATACGTAAAAAGTCAACTTTAGTGGAGTTAAGAAGGGAGAGGCAACTTCTGTTGCTATCATTGATGAATCACCAGGTAAAAAACTAAGCAGAGGCTCTGACAACATTAGGTAAATATCATTTGAGAAATAAACCAAAGCTAAAAAGCAAGTAAGAATTACTAACAAAGATTTAAGGATTCTAGATCTCAGTTCTTGCAAATGCTCTAAGAATGAGCTCTTCTCCATAGCAGTCAATTTTTATCTTTTTCGATATCTTCAAGAATTTCTTCATTTCTTGAATCTTGATATGCTTCATTGAGATCAAAAGCTTTATTGATTTCTGCTTTCGCGTTAGATGCTTGTCTCTTAAACCAGTAAATGGTTTTAGCACCAGATCTTACTGCACTAGGAAGCCTTTCTGGTCCGAGGACCAAAAGAGAAATAACAGCAATTAGAAGGAGTTCAAGTAATCCTATATCGAACATAAGACTTTATTTATCTTTGTCTTCCTCATCCATGGTCTTTCTAAAGCTTTTAATGGTATTTGCTAAGTCAGAGCCTAGACTTTTAATTCTCTTAGTCCCTCCGAATACTAAAAGTATCACAATTAAGAGTATTAAAATTTGCCAAATACCTATTCCACCTATTCCCATACTATTTCTCCTCTTCTGAAGAACTTCTCGAAGCTTTTTCTATATGGCCTGAAGTTCCAAATCTAGATTGAAGTTCTTTGACAATTTCATCTAGTTCAATGTCCTGATTGCTCAGAAGCACCATTACATGAAACCATAAATCTGCTGTCTCATGAATAATTTTTTCTTTTTTATCTTTTGTTGTTTCTGAAGAAGCTTCTAATAACTCTAAAGTCTCCTCAAGAATCTTTTCATTGATCTTAGAAGTTCCAGCTTCCTGCAGGTATTTAACATAGGAATCATTGCTATCAGCTTTTTTTCTTTTTTCTATTAACTGAAATAGCTCTTCAAGAAAATCTTCTTTCATATGTTTAATTTATTATAAGAAAAAGTATCAAAATAATAAAAACAACCAGCAGCACTTTATTGAATCTACCCTGTTCATAGACTTTATTCATTAGTTGAAGGTGTCTTTCTTCATTCGCTGATTGGTATTCTTCTAGCTTTGAAACCTGTTCTATGGCTGTGTCAGCCAACTCAGGAAATCTTCTAGCTTTCTCAAGCCAATTAAGTGAGTTCTTTTTTGCCCATTCTGCGATTTTTTTTGGGTTATATTTATCAGAGATCCATTCTTTAAGAAATGGATTCGCAATAGACCAAAAATCTAAGGCGGGATAAAGTTGCTTACCCAGCCCTTCAATATTTACCAGCGTCTTTTGAAGTAGCATCAAAGGGGGTTGCATCTTCAAATTATATTTTCTTGCTGAATCAAAAATGAATAAGAGCATTTCTCCAAAATTTATTTTTTCCATTGGCTGATCAAATATAGGTTCACACGCTGCTCTAATTGTATTTTCGAGTTCATTTAATCTCGTATCTGGATCAACCCACTTTGAATCAATGAGAATATTTGCTACTTCTCTGAAATCTCTGCCAATAACAGCCAATAACATTCTTCCTATTTGAAATTGTTCCTCCTCGCTGAGAGAACCAACTATTGCATAATCTACTGCTACATAGGCGGGGTCAGCTGGATTCTTTGCATCAATAAAGATATTTCCAGGGTGCATGTCTGCATGAAAGAAATTATCAATAAAAACCTGTTTAAGAAAAATCTCAACTCCTCGCTCCGCAACCAGTTTTAGATCCACTCCAAGGTCATTAAGTACTTCAAGCCGGTCTACTGGAATGCCTTCTATTCTTTCCATGATTAAGAGATTTTCGGTGCAGTAGTCCAAATAAACTTCTGGTACATAAAGAAGATTATTGTTTTCAAAATTTCTTCGGGTCTGTTTTACATTGGAAGCTTCAAGTCTCATGTCTAGTTCAGAAAAGATTACAGATTCATATTCTTCCACCAACTTGATTAGCTGCAGTCGTCTAGCGTCTTCAGATCTTTTTTCTACGAATGACGCTATTCTTTTCATGAGCGAAATATCTTTTTCTATAGTTTTTTTAATCCCAGGACGAACAACTTTCAAAACTACTTGTTGCTGAATATCTTTCAGTTTCGCAGTATGAACTTGGGCAATTGAAGCAGCAGCTAAAGGTCGGGCATCAAAATCTTCGAATACTTCATTTATATCTGCCCCAAGTTCTCTTTCAATAATTTTTAGGGCCTCTTGTTCTGAGAAAGGTGGTAAGTCATCTTGAAGTGCTTTTAAATCTGAAGCGATATCTGACGGAAGAATATCTGGCCTTGTTGAGAGAAGTTGGCCAAATTTAATAAAAATTGGCCCAAGTTCCTCTAATGCATTTCTAAGCCTTTCTCCAGATTCTCCTTGAGGAGAATAAAGACGCCAGGGCGATATGAAAAGTAAAAACGCAACCATCTTTGAGTGCTGCCAATCTTGCAATTCAACATCCAGTCTAGCCTTTAGAAATGTATTAATGATTTTTAATAGTCTCAAAAGATCTTTAAACATCTAGCAATCCTTTTTGACCAGAATGTATGGCTACAACACCATTTGTCAGATTTTCATATTTACATTTGGTGAAACCTGACCCTTCAATCATGACCTTAAGCTCTTCTTGTGTAGGATGCATTCTTATTGATTCAGCCAAATATCTATAACTCTCTTCAGTTTGTGCAATGAATGCTCCTATCTTCGGTATTACTTCAAATGAAAACAGGTCGTAAATTTCTCTAAATACTTCATTCTGAGGTTTAGAAAACTCAAGAATCACCAACTTACCTCCTGGCTTGAGAGCTCTGTAAATAGCGTCTAAAGCCTTTTCTTTGTCAGTTACATTTCTTAAACCAAAAGCTATTGTAATTAAATCAAAAGTATTATCTTTAAAGGGTAAAAATTGAGCATCAATTTGAGCGGCTTGAACATCTTGGATCCCATCATCAATTAATCTATTTCTTCCTTCATTGAGCATAGAGGCATTGATATCACTCAGAATTAATGTCCCTTTTTCAGATATTTTATCTCTCATTAACTTAACCATGTCACCGGTTCCGCCTGCAAGATCAAGCACTACAAAGTCTTCTCGGATAGCTGCTGTTTCAATCGTAACTCTCTTCCATAACCTATGAATGCCAAAAGACATCAGGTCATTCATAAGGTCATAATTTTCAGAGACAGTATCAAAAACCTCGCCGACAAGATCAGCCTTTTGTTCTGAATCAACCTCCTTAAATCCGAAGCTAGTTTTATTTTTTTTCATCAAATTTTGACGGCATTCTAACTTATTGTATTTCTAATTTATTTTTCTATTGGACAATATTCTATTTATAGATTTTAGATATGTATCCAAACTCCTTTTGAAGCCTTTGATTTGCCTATCATCTGCAGTTCTCAAAACATAGCTCAGTAACTCAATAGTTAGCTCTTCATTGCTCTCCATCTTTGTTCTGAATTCATCATCGCCTAGATCTTCAAAAGACCTAAGATAGGCTGCCATTTTAGAATCATAGTTTGGAGTTTGATTCTCTCTGAGAAGCAATATGAAATCTTCGACCCATTCTTTTTGAAATTTTGACCACTCTTCTCTAATTTCAAAATGCTCATTTAGTCTTATTTTGAGTGTATCTATCTGTTCTTCTCTGAGGTTGATACCGATGCGGCTAAAACCCGATTCATAATTGTCCAAAAGTCTTTCCTTATATTCTTTATCTTCTCTCTCTCTTTCTTCCTCTCTTTCATTCCTAATTTTTTCAAAATGCTCTCCAATTTGAGTTATCTGATCTTCTGTAAGTGTTTTTGTGAACGATATAATTGGTTCTTCGAAGTAATCATTTGATCTTTCAAAAAGAAGTTCACCCTCTTTATAAATTGCCACTATCTTTTTCTTTGGTTCCTGCAAATCTATTTCTTTAAGCTCAGCTAATAAGATTCTTATCTTGGTGAGTTCATTCTCGGTAAACCAATCATGAAAATCTTTAGCTATTTGATCAATTCGTTGATTCTGGTCTTTTGTAAATTCGGCATAATCTTTGAAATAGTCCGCAATATATGAATCTAGTCTTTCATATAACCAAGAGCCTGCTATGGAGCATGCGTTAAGCGTAAGAACTAAGATGCATGCAAAGCAAAATCTAAAAATTTTTCTATTCATTATTAGGGGTTATTGTAAATTGCAGTTAGAATTCCGTCCGCAAATGGCAGACACAAAAAATTATCCTACCTTAGTTTGGTTAGATTTAGAAATGACAGGACTTGATCCTGATTCAGAAAGAATCATAGAAATTGCTACTGCTGTCACAAGCCATGATCTTACTGAGATTATAGAGGGACCCAATTTGGTTATCCAGCAGCCTATGGAATACATCGACAATATGGATGAATGGAATACTAACCAACACACTAAATCGGGTTTGGTAGAAAGCTTAAAGGTCACCAATATAACAATTGAGGAAGCTCAAAAACAAACACTTGAGTTTTTGTCTCTTCACACAGAGGCAGGAAGATCCCCCCTTTGCGGTAACACAATTTCCCATGACAGAAGGTTCTTAAGGCGTTATATGCCTAAACTTGATGCTTTTTTCCACTATAGGAACGTTGATGTAAGTTCTATCAAAGAACTCATTAAGAGGTGGAATCCTGAATTGCTTGAAGGCTTTAGAAAAAGTGGAGGTCACAGGGCCATGGAGGATGTCCTCGAATCTATTGAAGAATTGAAGTTTTACAGGGATAAGTTCTTTATTTAGTCCTTTTTAGAGCCAGGGTTATCAAATATCGTATTGGCTATTGGCATGACTTTAGCTGAGTCATTAGCAGTTATTTTTGCCGTTCCTTTTTTATCCACTTCATCGATTCTCATAATACAGCTCATAGGAATGTAGCTTCTTTGCACTCCTTTGAATTCGTTTTTTAACTTTTCTTCACTTGTATCGAGAACAATTTGGGAGTTTTGATCAAATATATACTCTTCAACTTCGATAAACCCATACATGTCACTTTGATAGATAGATTCAGCATAAATCTCGTAAACTTCACCCAATTGAACAAATACAACTTTGTAGATTCCCTTTTTTGCCATTACAATTCCTGCCTTCTCAATGAATTTAACTAAAGTTAATTAAACCTTTAATCTAAATATATGGCCAAGAAGCTTTTTATCAAGACCCACGGATGTCAGATGAATGAGTATGACTCTGACCGAATGCAGGATCTGTTGAATGAAAGCCATGGCTTTGAGACCACCCTGAATGAGGAAGAAGCTGATCTTATTCTTCTTAATACTTGTTCTATTCGCGAAAAAGCTCAAGAAAAAGTATTTCATCAGCTTGGTAGGTGGAAAAAGTTAAAAGAAAAAAATCCTAATCTAAAAATTGGAGTAGGAGGTTGCGTAGCGAGTCAAGAGGGTGAAAATATAATCAAAAGAGCTCCCCAGGTTGATATGGTTTTTGGTCCACAAACTATCCATAGAGTCTCTAACCTTTATGAAAAGAGTGTTGAGAACACAATTAATACTGTCGATATATCCTTTCCCAAGACGGAAAAGTTTGAACATTTCCCCGATCAAAAGAATGAAGGCCCAACTGCATTTGTGTCGATAATGGAAGGCTGTAATAAGTACTGTTCATTTTGTGTTGTGCCTCATACACGAGGTCATGAAATAAGCAGACCTATCGATGATATTCTCAGAGAAATAAGCGTTTTAGCAAAAAAAGGTACAAAGGAAATAAACCTTCTAGGACAAAATGTTAATTCATACAGAGATTCAAAATTAAAAACAAAAGGCCTCGGCTTATCGAACTTGATTAGAGCCGCTGCTGAAATAGAAGGTATCGAGAGAATACAATTTACAACCTCGCACCCGTTTGAGTTTGGACAAGATTTAATTGATATCTACGAAGAAGTCCCTCAACTCATTAGTTACGTTCATTTACCTGTTCAGAGTGGGTCAAATAACATCTTGAAGCAGATGAGGCGAAGACATACTAGAGATGAATATTTTGAAATAATCGATAAGCTTAAGTCTGTTAGAGAAGGCATAAGTATATCTTCAGACTTTATTGTTGGTTTTCCAGGAGAGACGGATAAAGACTTTCAAGACACCTTAGATCTAGTTGATAGAGTTGGTTACGATGAGTCTTTTAGCTTCATATACAGCCCAAGACCTAATACAACTGCTAAGGATTTAGAAGATAATGTCCCAAATGAAGAAAAAAAAGAGAGACTCTCTGTTTTACAACATAAGTTAGAGAATTCCGCAATTAGCATCAGTAGAAAAATGGTTGGCAAGACCAGTAAATGCTTAGTAACAGGAGTTTCTAAAAAAAATCCAGGTGAATTCCAGGCCAGAGCTGAAAATAATAAGGTTGTTATTTTTCCATGCTCCGATCCCTCAATAATTGGTAACATTATCGATATAGAAATTGTAAATGCTCAGAACAAGTCTTTAAAAGGAATTGCTGTTTAACTAACTTAATGAAATTTCAACTAGAGCCAGTAGATCACGAAAAAATAACTGATCTATGTGGTCCCACTAACTCAATTTTGAAGCAAATTGAAGATGAGCTAGGTATTAAGATATTAAATAGGGGTCCAAGCTTTAAGATAAACGGTGATTCTTCAAATGCGCAAATAGCTAAAGATATAATTCTTAGGATTTATCAAGATTTAGATGAAAGTAAACAAATTACGTCAGAAGAGGTTCATCTATATTTAAGGAAAGGAATGAATGATCTAAAAAATATCACGAAAGAGACTTCAAGCAGGCAAGTAATTAAAACACCTAATCTGATTGTTTCAGCTAATGTCGGTAGTCAGGAGAACTATGTTGATACAATCAAGAAGAAGGTATTAACTTTTGGAATCGGCCCTGCCGGTACTGGGAAGACTTTTTTAGCTGTTGCTCTAGCTGTTGAACAATTTTCTAAGGGAGAGGTTGAAAAGATATTATTAGTAAGGCCTGCTGTTGAAGCTGGAGAAAAGCTTGGATTTTTGCCGGGTGATCTCAGTCAAAAGGTCGATCCTTATCTAAGGCCATTATATGATGCCCTATATCAGATGATTGGCTTTAAAGAGACTAACCAGCTAATAGAGAGGAATATAATAGAGGTTGTTCCTTTGGCATTTATGAGAGGTAGGACACTTAATAATTCATTTATCATCTTAGACGAGAGCCAAAATGCAACAGTCGAACAAATGAAGATGTTTCTGACAAGATTTGGATTTGGCTCTAAGGTAGTTGTCACTGGTGACATAACTCAGATCGATTTACCGCGAAATACACCTTCAGGTTTAGTTAATTCTTTGGAGGTATTGAGAAAAATTGAAGATATAGGCATTGTTGAATTTGATACAAAAGATGTTGTACGTCACGGATTGGTACAAAAGATTGTCGAAGCTTACGCAAAGTTTTTAACTTAAGTGACCAATAAAAATACTCAAATAACCATTACAGGTGACCTAGAAGGCCTTTTATTTTCTGAAACTGATGCGCAGTTATTGATTGATGTTTTATCTGAACTTGATCAAGACTTGAGAGATAAAATAATAGGTAAATCATTAAATATTGCGTTCATGTCATCAGAGTCAATAAATGAACTTAATACCAATTTCTTGAATAATGATAAACCAACAAATGTTCTATCATTCCCAGCTACTAAAGAAGACAACGCAGAGGGCATACTTGGAGACGTAGCAATATGTCCCAAAATCATCAAAGAAGAGTCAACTCTTCAGAATAAACTTGAAAGAGATCACTTATTCCATCTCATTGTGCATTCCCTTCTCCATCTTGCCGGGTTTGATCACAAAGAGAATGTTGAAGCCGACCTTATGGAATCGCTTGAGATACGAGCCTTGAAAAAAATAGGTATTGCGAATCCCTATTGAAACAAATTAATATGTGCATGTGTTGATGAAGTGAGGCGTTAATGAACGACGAGCCCCCAAGTATATCTGCTGAGTCAAATGGACTCGGCTTTAGGAAAAAAATAAAAGATCGAATTAAGGAAATTTATCAAAATTTCTCCTACAAACCCAAGAATAAACAAGAACTAGCTGGATCTATAAGAGATTCCAGTGAGAGAGGTGTTCTAGAAAAAGGAACACTCAATATGATCGAGGGAGCATTAAAAGTTTCTACAGATCAGGTACGAGATGTAATGATTCCGAGACCGCAGGTTGTATTCATTGAGAAAGACGAGAAGCCAGAAGACTTTTTGCCCAGAGTGATTAAGTCTGGCCATTCAAGATTCCCTGTTTTAAACACGGAAAATGACAAAATTGAAGGTATTTTATTGGCAAAAGAGCTATTACCCTTCATTTCTGCTGAAAATATAAGTACATTTGAACTAGATAAGCTCATTCGGCCAGCAAAATTAGTTCCAGAGAGTAAAAAGCTTAATATTTTACTGGATGAATTGAAGGCAAGCAGAAATCATATGGCCATAGTTTTAGATGAATATGGCGATATTACAGGAATTGTAACGATTGAGGATGTTCTTGAAGAGATAGTTGGTGAAATAGAAGACGAACATGATAAAGATACTGGAACTCTGATAAAAGAGATAGCTAAAGATGAGTTTCTGGTGTCTGCCTTGACCCCAATAGACGTTTTCAATGAAAAATTCAATTCATCTTTAAGTGACAAAGATTTTGATACTCTTGGCGGTATTGTCATGCATCACTTTGCTAGATTTCCAAAACCTAATGATGCAATCAACATAGAGGGTTTAAGGTTTGTAATTAATTCGCTAGAAAGAAGAAGAATAAAAAGGATTAAAGTTTCAAAAATAAATTAAATTCTCTTTCTTAAAACCTTCTTCCTACATAATATATTTATTGATGCTGAAGAAGAGATTTCTAACACTGTTTTGCGGCTTAATTTTTTCGCTAGGTTTTGCTCCTTTTGACCTTTGGTGGCTTTCGATTTTATCTATATCCACACTTTTATATATAGGAGAAAATCTCTCAAAAAAAGAGTCATTTATCACAGGATATATTTTTGGTTTTGGTATGTGGCTTTCAGGTATCTCTTGGTTGTATGTGAGTATTCACTATCATGGAAATATAGGTATCTTTGGATCTTCATTTTTAATACTATTATTTATAGCCGCCCTTTCAATATACTCAGGTTTAGTATTTCTACTAAATAATTATTTAATTTCTTGGAGTACAAAAAGTTTTGATTTCTTAACTCTTCCAACCTCATGGGTGATAATTGAAATAATCAGATCTTATTTATTTACAGGTTTTCCATGGCTCATTTCTGGAACTATGTTGGCTGATAGTTACATAGATGGTCTAACCCCGATTATAGGCGCTCAAGGCAACAGTTTTTTCCTTATTCTGCTTGGAGTCCTTATATTTAAATTAATTAGATTGACTCAAACCATAAAAGGCGCCCTCCTCTATTTATTTTGTACAGTATTTCTTGTTATTTCTGCGTATATCTCTAAGTCTATTGAGTGGACTGATATTGAAGGTGTGGTACCAATTTCTTTACATCAGCCCAACCTGACTTTAAAAGATAAATGGAGTAATTTTGGAATAATAAAGACTCAAGGAATGATTTATGATTCGATAAGTAGAGCCGAACAGGGAGAGATAATAGTTTTTCCTGAAACTGCCCTAATACTTTCTGAGAAGGATAATTTAAACTTCTTGAATGAGATCAGGTTTCTAAGCACACAAAAAAATATAACTCTCATAACAGGAATAGTTGAAAGGCAAGATTCCAAAACCATGAGAAACAGGCTACAGTCTGTTGGAGCGACTGAATCTCACTATGATAAAGTTAAATTGGTTCCATTCGGTGAATTTATACCTTTAGAAGCCTACCTAGGGAGTTTTTTGGATATTCTTGGCTTAGATTTAACAAATACATTGCCTGGAGACGAAATAAAGGTCATAAAAGCTGGAAAAACAAGGCTTTCACCGAGTATTTGTTACGAAATTGCCTTTGATAATCTTATAAGAACAGCTACTAAGGATAGCAACTTATTAGTTACCGTGAGCAACGATACTTGGTTTGGTAAGTCTATAGGGCCTATCCAGCACCTAGAAATAGCTCAAAATAGGGCTTTAGAGCACAATAAGGAGCTTGTAAGGTCAACAAATAGCGGAATTACCGCATTTATCTCTAAAAAAGGTACAATTATTGAAAAGCAAGAATATTTTGAAGAAAAAAAGCTGAAAAGAAATGTTACTCTATATTCAGGAAACACCTTTTATTCTAAATATGGAAATTTTCCATTAATTTCTATAATTTTAATATATTTGGTTCTAATTTTTCTAAAAAATAATAAAAAAGGGACAAATGTTACATAATTATATAAAAAAAGGTATAGCTTTTATACTGGTTATAATAATTTCTACTTCCTGTGCAGTATTACAAGATTATAATATTATGAACAAAAACAGTATTATAGAAAAAATAAGGCAGATTGATTCAGAATTCAATTCTTATGAAAGTCTAATATTCGTAGATATCGCCTCTCAACAGCTGTTAAATATAAAAAAAGGTACAGTTATTAAAGTATACTCTATATCTTCTTCATTTTATGGTACAGGTAGTGAAGCTAATAGCTTTAAAACTCCTCTTGGCAAACATGAGATATATAAGAAAATTGGTAAAGATCTACCTGAAAATGCAATTTTGAAAGGAAGAGTTTGGAATGGAGCTATTGCAAGCATAGTTAGTGAGCCAATTGATACTGATTTTGATCATGTAACTTCAAGAATTTTATGGCTAGATGGCTTAGAACAAGGAAAAAATAAAGGCGAAGGTGTAGATTCTAGAAGTAGATACATATACATTCATGGTACAGCAGAAGAGGGCTTGATAGGAAAACCAGCTTCCGATGGCTGTATTAGAATGTATAATAAAGATGTTATAGAGCTTTACGATCTTGTAGATGAAAAAGCTCAGGTTTGGATTTACTAGTTAAAAAGAATTATGAAAAGGATTTTGGTATTTTTATTTATTACGTATGGAAGTTTTATTTTCTCATGCCCGAAAGTGCTTGATCATGAAGTAAGAGTTTTAGATTCATCTGAAACAGTAAATTTATGTCAGTATGAGGATAAAGTAGTTTTAGCAGTAAATGTTGCTAGCAGATGCGGGTTTACATACCAATATGAGGCTCTGCAAAATCTTTACTCAAAATACAGCAAAGATAACTTCGTAATTCTTGGATTTCCTTCAAGAGATTTTATGTATCAAGAATACAATGATGAGTCTAAGGTCAAAGAATTTTGCAGCACAGAATATGGAGTAACTTTCCCTATGTTTGCTACCACACCAGTAAAGGGCAAAAAAGCACATTCTTTTTATAAGTCCTTAACTAATGCAACAGGGCAGAAACCTGGTTGGAATTTTCATAAATACTTAATTTCTAAGGAAGGTGAAGTTAAGAGTTTTGATACAAGCGTTGAGCCTGATAGTTCAACTTTAATAAACGAGATAACAAAGCTTTTATAAAAAAGTAAGTACTCACTCTCGTTAAGACACTTATTTTA
>Ga0208130_1000644_pt1 | contig 17787 bp, 21 predicted proteins | sample ETNtaG_31_FD_185771 | JGI IMG/M metagenome (GOLD analysis project Ga0208130, IMG submission 185771) | Marine microbial and viral communities from oxygen minimum zone, Eastern Pacific Ocean - ETNP201310SV78 (SPAdes) (version 2) | ecosystem: Environmental > Aquatic > Marine > Oceanic ...
AGCTCCCGAAAATCCTGGAGTACCTCGAGCTATTGCTCTGATATCAACATCTGAAGATATGGGAACTTTTCTAATATGAACTTTTAATATTTTTTCTCTACCAATTATATCCGGATTTGGTACTACGACCTGTCTATCAAATCTTCCAGGCCTTAACAATGCAGGGTCAAGAACATCAGGTCTATTTGTGGCAGCTATCAAAATAATTCCTTCATTTGTTTCAAATCCATCCATTTCAACCAAAAGCTGATTAAGAGTTTGCTCTCTTTCATCATTACCACCGCCTAAACCAGCACCTCGGGATCTTCCTACAGCATCAATTTCATCAATAAAAATTATGCAAGGAGCATTCTTTTTTGCTTGTTCAAACATATCCCTAACACGACTAGCACCAACACCAACAAACATTTCAACAAAATCAGATCCAGAAATAGTAAAAAATGGAACATTCGCTTCACCGGCAATAGCTCTTGCAAGTAATGTTTTACCTGTACCTGGAGGTCCCACTAATAAAGCTCCTTTTGGTATACGACCACCTAATCTTTGAAATTTTGAAGGATCTTTTAGAAATTCAACTATCTCTTGCAGGTCATCTTTTGCCTCATCAACGCCGGCAACATCCTCGAATGTAACTTTACCGCTTTTTTCGTTTAGAAGTTTAGCTTTTGACTTACCAAAGCCCATAGCTTTTCCTCCACCACCTTGCATTTGACGCATAAAAAAGATCCAAACAGCAATCAATAATAGCATTGGAAACCATGAAATAAGTATATTTAGGAAAATTGAACCACCTTCTTTTTCTGGCTTAGCTGAAATAGATACACCTCTATTGTATAATCTATCAATTAAGGTTGGATCAGAAGGAGCAAAAGTTTTAAAAGATCTTCCATCTGAATAATGTCCAGAAATATTATCGCCAGAAATCTCAACATCTACAACATTACCTGCATCGACCTCAGCTAAAAGTTGAGAAAAAGTAATCTCTGACTGATTTTTTGAAACAATAGGATTATCAATTAAGTTGTACAAACCTAATAAAGAAAATGCCAATATGACCCAAACAATAAAATTTCTTAAATTTCCGTTATTCACTTTTTACCTTCTTTCTAAACAATTAGTTAATTACATACCTATATAAATAGTTACTAAATATTGAATTACTAGTGCATTTATATATTTTTATTCGATTTTATATAAATTTTTAAATCTTTTCGTTTACAATAACCCAAAGTTGGCACTGAAATAAGTCTTTTTTTTGACCAAACTGCTGGAACAGTTTTCCATGCAGATAAAGGAACATTTTGAAAACCTTGTCTTTTTAGTATTCTTTCTTCCTTTAGTATTGTTATTCCAGTATCACCAAGAGCTCTAATTTGAAGATTATTAGATTTATTAGCCTTTAAAAAAAATCTATCATCCCAACAACTGTATCTTGAAGTCAAAGGTCTAATATTAACCGATTTATAACATTCCTTTGGCTCTCTATAAAAAATAAATTCACTTTTTCTTTTTCTAACAACCACACCGGTTAAAGTTTTTGCTGCAACATTATTATCTTTCGCAATCCAAGATAAAATATTTTCAAGCTTATTTCTCCTTGGAGGATAAATAGATCCAGAAATATTCATAAAAATTTTTTCTAAAACTCTAAGTAATATCTCTCTTTCTGTTGACTCTTTCAATAAATTTTTATCCAAAAAATATGCCACATTATCTACATTTGATAAGTATTTTTCTAACAAAATTCCAGTTTGAGTATTTAAAGCATCCTTTGCGGATCGCATCCTTTTTATAACTAAACCAATTTGTTTAGAATTAATTCCCTCTTTAGATAAAATTGGTAAAATTTTTCTAATCCTTGATCTTTTATAATCTAAGTTAAAATTACTTGGGTCCGAAATCCATCTAAGTTTCGAGATATCTAGTACTTTTATAAGTCTTTTCTTTGGTATTTCTAAAAAAGGCCTCACTAATTTTAATGAGGATGTTTCTGTGACAAAATTCATAACAGCAAGACCATCAACACCAGACCCCTTACCAAGGCGCATAAAAAAAGTTTCAACTTGATCATCAAGATGATGGGCAAGAAAAAGCTTTTCAATTCCTTTTTTTTTGCACCATGAGGTTATTAACTTATATCTTGTTTTTCTTGCTATTTCTTGAATACGAGTTTTTGGTTTAACACCATCCCATTTAAGAGTTTTAAACTTAAAGCCTAATAGTTTTGCATTTTGAGAAACAATTTTTGCTTCATTTTTTGACTCTTTTCTAAGACCGTGATCAACAACAATAACTGTAACATTAATATTTTTTATTTTTTCTGAAAAAGCTGCTATTTGCATCATTGCAGTAGAATCAGGACCACCTGAAACAGCAAGAGCAATAGGTTTATCATCGATATATTTATTAAAAAGTTTTACCTCTGGTAAATCTTTCATTGGTTTTTTATTTTTCATAACATTATTATAAAGTTATATATTTTTTTAAAGGTTAATTCCCTTTGACCTATCTCTTATTTTACTAATATTATAATCATTCCAAAAACTTTCATGAGAAGTAAAGTTCCATCCCCTCGAATAAGAGATAAAATTTTTAACTTTGAATTTTTCTCGCCTTTGATAAGCTACATACTCACCAATATTATTAAATTTCATAAAAATAATATTCAGGTCGTTTTCATTCGCTGTTGCTAAAGTTTCATCAATCCAGCCATCTAATACCTTAGATTCATTGAATAATAAATGAAATTTAAAATCTTTATAGAATTTACATTCACAGTTGAAATAAATCCAATCATCGGGAGGTATTATATCACCTTTAAAAGCCATCACCTGGCCTTGAGACATTGTGTGTCTTCTATCATAATTTTGCCCGCCTAAAAAGGCGCCAGATGTTGGCACTCTTATAAATTTTTCACCAAAAATTTCTGTTAAAAATTTTGCTTTTGCGTTTTCAAATGACTTTCCTTTAACTTTTTGCGGCGAGGGCATTTTAAAAAATTTTCCTACTGTAATTCATTAAAAACCTCTTCAGGTAAATCAAAATTAGCAAAAACTTCTTGTACATCATCATGATCCTCTAAAGCTTCAATCATTTCTATTATTTTAAGAGCTTTTTCTTTATTCAAAGGTATTTGATTTGATGGTTTCCAGGTCAACTGAGAAGTAATATCGCAACTAAGAATATTTTCGATGTTTTCTGCAACCTGATGTAAATCATCGGTTGAACAAGATATCTCATACTCATCATCCAATAAATCACAGTCAAGAGCTCCTGCATCAGTAGCAATCTCGAAAATATCATCAAAATTACCAGCTGATTTTGAAAATTTTACTACACCTAAATGATTAAACATGAAACTAACGGAACCGGTTTCCCCCAAATTACCGCCATGTTTAGAAAAAACTGATCTGATATCCCCTGCAGTTCTATTTCTATTATCTGTTAATGTTTCTACTATTATACCAACCCCTTCAATACCAAAGCCCTCATAACGAACAGATTCATAATTCTCACCATTCTCATCATAGCTCTTTTTTATAGCCCTTTCTATATTGTCCTTTGGCATATTTTGAGCTTTACCAAGAGCAATTGCAGAACGTAATCTTGGATTTGCATTTGGGTCAGGTAATCCTAACTTAGCTGCAACAGTAATTTCTTTAGAAATTTTCGCAAAAATTTTAGCTCTTTTTTTATCTTGAGCTCCTTTTCTAAATTGTATGTTTTTAAATTTGGAATGTCCTGCCATTTTGTAAACTCTTTTTAATTCTATCTTTAATTAATTATTGTTTCTTTGTTTGAGACAGAATACCTCCAACTCTAAACGGTTCAATTGATTCACTCAACCCATCACTTGAAGTTTCAATAATTACTCCACAAAGAGTTGGGTCACCTTGCGCAGGATTAAATCTTCCCCCGGGTGTTTTTTCAACAAACCTTCTTATAGGTTCAGTTTTTTCCATACCTATAACTGAGTCATAATCACCACACATTCCAGCATCAGTTTGGTAAGCAGTTCCATATGGTAGAATCTGATAATCAGCAGTAGGAATATGAGTATGAGTTCCTACAACTAAACTAACCTTTCCATCACAAAAATGACCCATAGCAGTTTTTTCTGAAGTAGTTTCTGCATGTATATCAATAATTATAGCCTCGCAATTCTCACCCAAATGATTTTCGGATAATACTTTCTCTATGGCTGAGAAAGGATCGTCTAATGACTCCATAAAGAGCCTTCCCATGACATTTACAACAAGGATGCGACCAAATTGATTATTATAAATATTTAATCCTTTACCAGGTGTTTCACTAGGAAAATTAATAGGTCGTAATAGTCTATTTTCATTGTCAATATATTTTAAGAGCTCTCTCTGATCCCAAACATGATTACCCGTTGTGATACAATCAACTCCTGAAGAAAAAAGTTTTTCACAAATATCTTCTGTTATTCCAAATCCACCAGCAGCATTTTCACCATTAACAATTACAAAATCTAGAGAATAATCTCTTCTAATATCAGGCATTTTTTTTATAACAGAATCTCTGGCTGATCTGCCAACAATATCGCCTAAAAATAATATTCTCAATTTTTCTTCCTTTCAAAACTTAAAAAGTTTTTTTCTGTAATTACTCCGTCAATCAAAAAATCATGCTCTTCTCTAATAAGCTTCTCTGTCTTCTGATCGGAAAAAGCCAGCCCATATTTATCACTTAATTCATAAAATGGAAGACTTCTATCATAAATACCTAGACCCATGCCAAGTCTAGTACCATTTAAGTCAAAACATAACAATGGAATTATAATAACATCAGGTATTACAATTTTTTTTGATGGTGGTGATAAAATACCTAATGTATCTTTTTTTAATGGGTCATCGAAATTCCACTCTCTAAATTCTAATATTTTATTTTTATTAGTATATGGAAGAGCTATTTTTGAACCCTCTTTTGATGCAAAATTTAATAATTTTAAACAATTTACTTCATGATTTATTGGATTATAACCAGCAATTATTTTGTTTTTAAAAGTACCAACAGCTTTTTTAAAATTTTTTATGAAAGATTTTTCATATCTTTCGCAAGAATTGAGAGAAATATTTTTTCTTCTCTCTTTCCATAATAATCTCAGTTTATGTTTTTCTTTGGATGAATCTTTTGACATATAATTAGCTTTATTATTAGCACTTGAATTATTTATCAATATTACTTTCTATTTTTTTTGTTATTCCTTTTAAAACTTCTGTCATTTCGTCAATACTTAGATCATCATTAAGCTCTTGATTTTCCTCTTCAGCTAAAATGCCAGCCAACAAAAAAAGTCTCTGTTGATCAAGTTCTCCAACTCTATCCTTTATACTCTTAACTCTACTAGCAAATTTTAAAGCAAGACTCTTTACCTTTTCCTCATCACCATCAGTACAAGCAATTAAGAATTCTCTATTATTGATTTCAATAGATATATTTCCCATTTCTTACCTTAATTATTTTTAACATAATTAATTAACGACTCTATTTCTTTCCTTGCTTCTCTATTGATATTTTCACTTGTTAATAGTTTTTTTGAAAGGTCTTCTGTAAGTTGACTAGCTTTTTCTAATTCTGCTGATTTTTTTACATAAAGATCCAGTAACTCAGATATACTTGTGTCAGCTTCGTTAATATAATTTTTTAAATTTTCAAAAGTTTTATTCATAGAATTTTATAATTACATCAATATTAAATTGGTTCAATAGTATATTAAAAAAATGAATAATTTAAGATTAAGATTGACGTTTCAGGATTAGTTCTTCAAATTAGATTTTATATATTACTTCAAAAAAATAATCATATGATTCAGAGAAAAAAAAATGGAAAATAATGATGTTAGTCAAAAAAAGATGGCTGATGCAGTAAGGTTTCTTGCAGTTGATGCCGTTAAAAATGCAAATTGTGGTCACCCAGGTATGCCAATGGGAGCAGCAGATTTCGCAACTGTTTTATTTTCTAGATTCTTGAAAATTGATCCTAAAGTTCCTGATTGGCAAGATAGGGATAGACTTGTTTTATCTGCAGGTCACGGTTCAATGTTATTGTATGCTATACATCATTTAATCGGCTATAAAGATATGACGCTCGATCAGATTAAAAACTTTAGACAATTAAATTCTGTAACACCTGGGCATCCTGAATATGGTCATACTCTTGGAATTGAAACAACTACAGGACCTTTAGGTCAAGGAATTTCAACAGCAGTTGGTATGGCTATTGCAGAGAGAATTCTTAACTCTCGTTTTGGAGATGAAATAGTTGATCATAATACTTACGTTATAGCCTCTGATGGTGATTTAATGGAAGGCATAAGTCATGAAGCTATTGGTTTGGCTGGTCATTTAAGATTATCAAAACTTATCGTACTATATGATAGTAATAATATATCAATTGATGGGTCTCTAGATTTATCAGACTCAACTAATCAAAGTAAAAGATTTGAAGCATCTGGATGGAGTACTAGAGAAATTGATGGTCATGACCATGCTCAAATCGAAGAGGCTATTGCCCAAGAATTAAAAACAAACACCCCGTCTTTAATTGTATGTAAAACAACAATTGGTTATGGATCTCCAGATAAAGCAGGAACGTCCGCTTCACATGGAGCACCTCTTAATCAAGAAGAAATTGACAATATGAGAGATAATCTCCAATGGAATCATGCCCCCTTTGAAATACCTACTGATCTTAAAGACGCCTGGAGACTTGTAGGACTAAAAAATACGAGCAAAAGAAAAGACTGGGAAGAAAGGCTATCAAAAATTGATGATAAAAAGAAAGTCAAATTTCTTCATGCAATTAATGGTGATATTTCTGATTTAGTTAGTAAGAACATACAAGACTTAAAAGGGAAATATTCTGCTGAGAGTCCAAAACTTGCAACAAGACAATCCTCTCAACAAGTTTTAGAAATTATTAATCCAATAATTGAAGAAATGATTGGTGGTTCTGCTGATCTTACACCATCAAATAATACAAAAACTAAAGATATAAATCCAATTTCAAGGGATGACTTCAATGGAAGATTTATTCATTATGGAATTAGAGAACATGGAATGGCTGCTGCCATGAATGGTATGGCGCTTCATAAAGGAATAATTCCTTACTCTGGGACATTTTTAATTTTTTCAGATTATTGCAGACCTTCAATAAGACTTGCAGCTCTAATGGGTATAAAAGTTATCCATGTTATGACGCATGATTCTATAGGCGTGGGTGAAGATGGCCCTACACATCAACCAGTTGAACAAATTCCGAGTCTAAGATCTATTCCTAATTTAAACGTTTTTAGACCTGGAGATGCTACTGAAGTTGCTGAATGCTGGGAAATTGCTATTAAATCAAATCAACCAACAGTAATTGCCTTAAGTAGACAAGGGTGCGAACATTTCAGAGATACATTTGAAAGCTCTAATAAATGTGAATTGGGTGGTTATGAAATTGGTTCAGTTTCACAAAAGCCTGATGTTTGCATAATTTCAACAGGTAGTGAAGTTTCAATTGCTTTGGATGTAAAAAAAGAATTAGAGAAAGAAGGCACAGTTTGTAAAGTTGTTTCAATGCCAAGTTTTGAATTATTTGAGAAACAATCCGATAATTATAAAAAAACACTTTTAGAAACCAATGGAATCCGTATAGGAATCGAAGCATCAGTTGGTACAGGATGGGAGAAATATCTTGGAGACAAAGGTTTTTTCATTGGGATGAAAGGTTTTGGAGCAAGTGCGCCTGCATCTGATTTGTATGAGCATTTTGATATTAATAAAGAAAATGTTCTTAAAGTTATTAAGGAAAATTTATAAATAATAGGTGAAAAAATGGTTACTAAAGTTGCAATAAATGGATTTGGAAGGATTGGACGCTTAGCTTTAAGGGCAATAGTTGAGTCAAAAAGAAAAGATATTTCGGTAGTTGCAATCAATGATTTAGGAACTCCAGATTTCAATGCTCATTTACTTCAATATGACTCAATCCATGGACAATTTCCTCATAAAGTTAAATGCACAAAAACGTCAATAAATGCTGGACTTGGTCCTATTAAAATTTACTCAGAGAGAAACCCTGAAGATCTTCCTTGGGGAAAATTGGATGTTGATATTGTAATGGAATGTACAGGAATTTTCACTGATAAATCTAAAGCATCGATGCATTTAAAGGCTGGCGCCAAAAGAGTACTTATAAGCGCACCATCAAAAGATGCTGATATTACTGTGGTATATGGGGTGAACCATAAAAAAATAAGAAAAAGTCATAAAGTGATCTCAAACGCCTCCTGTACAACAAACTGTCTTGCGCCAGTGGCAATGGTTTTGGATAAACTTTGTGGTATTAATCAAGGATATATGACGACTGTTCACGCTTTCACTGGTGACCAGGCTATACTTGATACTCTTCATTCTGATAAAAGAAGAGCTAGATCTGCATCGCAGTCAATAATTCCAACATCTACAGGAGCTGCAAAAGCTGTTGGCCTTGTATTACCTCAGCTATTAGGTAAATTAGATGGAACTGCTGTAAGAGTACCTACGCCAAATGTATCAATGATTGATTTGGTATTTAATTCTAAAAAGAAAGTTACTGTAGACCAAATAAATAATGCTATGAAAAAGATTTCCTCCGGAGCATTGAAGGGTATACTCGATGTTTCTGAAGAACCTCTAGTATCAATTGACTATAACCATAATCCTGCGAGCTCAACATTTGATCTAACACAAACTGAGGTAATTGGTGGAAGATTAGGAAGAGTTTTGAGCTGGTATGATAATGAGTGGGGCTTTGCAAATAGAATGAGTGATACCGCTTCAGTGATTGGTAAACTTATTTAAAATAAATAATGTTAAATTTAAGAAACTTAGATCAACTTTTAAAAGAGAATTTAAAAGATAAGATAGTCTTTATTAGAGTAGACCTTAATGTTCCCATTAAAGATAATATTGTTTTAGATGATACAAGAATAGAGAGAATTACCCCAACAATTAATGAATTATTAGATAAAGGTTCAAAAATTTGTCTATTGTCTCACTTTGGAAGACCTGATGGTACTAATAATAAAGAATTTTCTCTTTCGAAAGTCATAACATCACTGGAAAAACATTTAAAAAAAGATATCCTATTTATAGAAAATTCTTTTGAAGATAATGTAAAAAATAAAATACAATCATCCTCAATCGATGAGATAATATTATATGAAAATACAAGATTTCATGACGGTGAAGAAAAAAATGATAAAGATTTAGCAATGAAGGTTGCTCAAAATGGCGATTATTTTGTAAATGATGCATTTTCAGTTTCACACAGATCTCATGTTTCGACTGTAGGTATTGCTGAATATCTTCCTTCTTTTTCTGGGAGATATCTAGAGAAAGAAATTTTAATGATTAATAAATCTTTAAGTACCGGTTCTGGAAAAAGACTTGGTATTATTGGTGGCTCGAAAATATCTACAAAATTAAAAGTTCTTGAAAACCTTACAGAAAATGTTGATAAACTTTTTGTTGGAGGAGGAATGGCAAATACTTTTCTTCTTGCAAAAGGTTATAAAATTGGAAAATCTTTGTGCGAAAGATCGATGATAAATACAGCAAATAATATATTGTTAAATGCGAATAAAAATAATTGTGAAATAATTTTACCTGTTGATGCATTGGTTGCAAAGGATATGGAAAAAGGAACATCATTTAACGAAACATCGGTTGATAAAATTCCTCCTGATGCTTTAATACTGGATATAGGCTCAAAAACAATTAGTAAAATTAGTGGTATTCTCAAGGAAATGTCTACTGTTGTTTGGTGTGGCCCACTTGGTTTATTTGAACTAAATCCTTTTCAGACAGGAACAGTTTCTGTTGCAAAAGAGATATCAACACTAACAAAAAATAAAAAAATTATTTCAGTAGCTGGTGGTGGCGATACTGTTGCTGCCTTAAGTCAATCAAATTATAATAAGGACTTTACATATATATCTACTGCAGGTGGAGCTTTTTTAGAATTGTTGGCTGGTGAAATATTGCCAGGATTGGAAGTATTAAGAAAATAAGGGAAAATAAAATGACAGATATTAATGAGATAGCAAAAAAAATGGTGGCTCCTGGAAAAGGAATCCTAGCAGCTGATGAGAGTTCAGGTACTATTAAAAAAAGGTTTGATTCAATTAATGTTGAGTCAACAGAAGATAACAGAATGAATTACAGAAGAATTTTGTTTGAGACTGAAGAGGCAATGAAGAATTATATTTCTGGTGTAATTCTTTTTGATGAAACAATAAGACAATCAAATAAAGAGGGTAAAAAGCTAGTTGATATTATTAGTGAGGCAGGTTCGCTTCCTGGTATTAAAGTTGATATGGGAGCAAAGGAATTGGCAATGATGTCTGGTGAAACTGTTACCGAAGGTTTAGACGGATTAAGGGAAAGATTAGAAGAATACTCAAGCTTGGGTGCTAAATTTGCAAAATGGAGAGCAGTCATAGCAATTTCCGATGAAATCCCCTCTCCTCTTTGTATTGATACAAACTCTCATGCTCTTGCAAGATATTCAGCTCTTTGCCAAGAGGCAGGTATAGTACCTATTGTTGAGCCAGAGGTATTAATGGACGGTTCTCACTCAATAGAAAGATGTTATGAAGTAACAAAAAATACTCTAACAAAAGTTTTTGATGATTTAGTTAAACATAAAGTTGATCTAACAGGCATTTGCCTAAAACCTAACATGGTTATAGATGGAAAAGACTCCTCAAAGAAATCTTCACCAGAAGAAATTGCAAATATGACAGTCAATTGCTTCAAGGAAACTGTTCCATCAGAGGTTCCTGGAATAGTTTTTTTATCTGGTGGTCAATCTGAAGTTGAGGCAACTGAGAACCTTAATGCAATTAATAAGATTGAAGGGACTCCATGGAATTTAAGCTTTTCTTATGGTAGGGCTCTTCAAGCGTCAGCTTTGCAAGCCTGGCAAGGCTTGCAGGAAAACGAAGAGGAATGCTCAAAAGCCTTCTCTCATAGAGCAAAAATGAATTCTCTTGCAACAAAAGGTATGTGGACTAAAGATCAGGAAAACTAATGTTAAGGATTTCTAATGAAGATTAATGGTAATGAGATTAAACCGGGTAATATAATTCAACACAATGATGCAATTTGGGTTGCAGTTAAGACTTCGCACGTAAAACCTGGAAAAGGAGGAGCTTTTGCTCAGGTAGAATTAAAAAAAATACCAGATGGTACCAAGCTTAATGAAAGATTTCGTGCATCAGAAACAGTTGAAAGATTAAGACTTGATAATAAACCTTATCAATATTTATATACTGAGGGAAATCTTGCCTCATTTATGGATAAAGAAACTTATGAGCAAATTGAAGTATCTTTGGATTTTATAGGTGAGAAAACAGCATTACTTCAAGATGGAATGGATGTTGAAATTGAGAGTCATGAAGGAACACCGATTAATATTACCCTGCCTGATCAAGTTACTTTAATTGTCAAAGAGACTGAACCAACTGTAAAAGGGCAGACTGCAGCTGCATCATACAAACCTGCAATATTGGAGAATGGATTAAGAGTAATGGTACCACCATTTGTGCAGACTGATGAGAAAATTATTATTAGTACAGAAGATTTATCTTATGTTAAACGTGTTGATTAATGGACTCACCGCTTATAAATATAATGCAAAAGGCTGCAAAAAAAGCCTCAAGAGGATTAAGGCGAGATTTTAATGAGCTTGAAAATCTTCAGGTTAAAACCAAGGGACCTGCAAACTTTGTAACAGCCTCAGACATAAGAACTCAAAAAATAATTTATGATGAATTATCATATGCAAAACCTGATTGGTCTTTTGTAATGGAAGAGTCTAAGCCAATAGAAAATAAAAATACAAAAGCCAGATTTATAGTAGATCCAATTGACGGTACAACAAACTTTATGCATGGAAATCCAAACTTTGCTATTTCAATTGCAGCTGAAATTAATGACCGATTAGAGGCAGCAATTGTTTATTCCCCCATAACAGATGAGATGTTTACAGCAGAGAGGGGTAAAGGATCTTTTCTAAATGATAAAAGAATAAGAGTAGCAACCAGAAAAAAACTATCTGAGTCAATTTTGATAACAGGAATTCCTCATCTAGGAAGGGGTAACAAAGAATTATTTATAAAAGAAATGGATATTATTATTCCGGAGGTTGCTGGTATCAGAAGATCTGGTTCCGCAGCTCTTGACCTTGCATGGATTGCCGCTGGTAGGTACGATATTTTTTGGGAAAGAGGTCTCTCTATTTGGGATATAGCAGCTGGAGTCTTATTGGTACGAGAAGCAGGTGGTTTTGCAAAAGGAATTGACGGGAGTGATAAAGACCTTTGGAATGGAAATATTATATCTGGAAATGATGATATAATCCTAGCTTTAAGTGAAAAATTAGGTTTTTAATACTTGCATGAGATACAAATGCAATGTAAAACGTTCAAAAAATAGGTAATTTAATGAAAAAAGACACTCATCCTGACTATCATATGATTACGGTTAAAATGACCGATGGCTCTAGTTTCCAAACACGCTCAACTTGGGGTGAAGCTAATGGTACTTTGGTTTTAGATATTGATCCTACAACACACCCTGCGTGGACTGGTGGTGGTCAGAAAATCCTAGATCGTGACGGAAGAGTTGGTAAGTTTAATAAAAAATTTGAGGGTTTTCTTGGTGACTCATCAAAGGACAGTAAATCTGAAAAGAATACCGCGGATAATACAGCCCAAGAAGAAACTGAGTCTTAATTTTATTTAGAAATTTTTAATCAATTTATTTTTTGAAAATACTCTCAGCATTGTTTTTAGATAGTTTTTTAACATCAATTTTCTTTTCAACTCTATTTATTTCTTCTTTCAGAGATAAAATTCTTTCCTGAAGCTCACTAATGCTTAATTCATCAAGATATTCTGTTTTTAGCTCATCAATAATTGATTGTTTTGTTAAAACTTCATCTTCCATTAATTAATCCATTGATTATTCTTACTTTTTCAACAATATTGTTAATAGTATAACCTAAGATTATTATTTTATAGATTTTTATACAGAATTTTTTACAAATTACATTTTATCTTATATAGATTGCCCATAGTAATTTATAAAAATTATTACCTTTGGAGAAAAATATGAATCAACCATTAATGCCTAAAGCTACAGCTGTTTGGTTAATAGATAATACAGCATTAACTTTTGAACAAATTGCTGACTTTTGCAGTTTACATATACTTGAAGTTAAAGGGATTGCTGATGGTGATGTAGATCATGGTATCAGAGGTGCTGATCCTATTGCAGCAGGTCAACTTACAAGATTAGAAATTGAAGATTGTCAAAAAGATAAAAATGCAAGATTGAAGGCTATTCAGAAAAGAGATGATCTACCCGAAGTTGCAAGAAGAGTTGGAAAGAAATATACTCCTTTATCTAAAAGACAAGATAGACCAGACTCTATTTTTTGGTTGGTAAGGAATCACCCTGAACTTTTAGATTCTCAAATTGGAAAACTTGTTGGAACAACAAAATCTACAATTCAATCTATACGAGATAGAACACACTGGAACTCTGCAAACCTAACTCCTGTTGACCCCGTATCAGTTGGATTATGTACCCAAGTAGACCTTGATAACGCTGTTCAAAAAGCTTTTAAAAGAATTGAAAAAAGAAAAGCCGAAGAAGCAAAAAAGTATGAAGGCGAAGGAATATCAGCTCCAGAAAATATAACTAATGAGCAAGCTGAAGAAATAAATATTGAACAAAATGAAGAGCCAGTTAATACCGAGACTGTAACAGCTACAGAGGAAAATATTGAAGAAAAAACATTACCCGAAGACAGTAACAATCTAGAGGAAAAAGAATATACCTCAGATAGTGTTTTTGCAAAACTCAATGAATTAAAAAAAGAAGATTAAAAATAGAGAATGAGTGTGAAAAAAAAATCTGATCAAATAAACCTAGTTTCAGTAGTTATGGGGAGTAAGTCAGATTGGGAAACCATGCAAGATGCATGCAATATTTTAGATGAGCTTAAGATACCGTATGAAACTAAAATAGTTTCTGCGCATCGTACACCTAATAGACTCTTTAATTTCGCAAAAAAAGCTAAATCAAATGGTATTAATGTAATTATAGCTGGGGCAGGTGGGGCAGCTCATCTACCAGGAATGATTGCTTCATTAACAACACTCCCTGTTCTTGGCGTCCCTATTGAGAGTAAATCTTTAAAGGGAATTGATAGTTTACTATCAATTCTTCAAATGCCCGCTGGTGTTCCAGTTGGAACATTAGCAATTGGATCGGCTGGAGCAAAAAATGCTGCTTTACTAGCTGCATCAATATTATCAAATAAAAATCCAAAAATTTCTAAAGGTTTAGATAATTGGCGTCAAAAACAAACAAAATCAGTAGCTTTAAGTCCAATTGATGACTAAGCCTATTATTGGAATACTAGGCGGCGGTCAATTGGGAATGATGCTATGTGATGCAGCAAAAAAGATAGACGTTGAAACTCATGTTTTTTGCCCAGAGAATGATTGCCCATCTAGAGGAAGATCAACCTATTTTAGTGCTGGTGATTATACCGATAAAAAGGAAATAATTAAATTTTCAAATAATGTTGATTATATTACCTATGAATTTGAAAATATACCTATTGAAACAATCGATTTCATAGCAGATCAAAAAAAAATAAGACCAGGAAAAAAAAGCCTATTATTAACCCAAGATAGATTGACTGAAAAAAAATTTTTAGATGAATTAAAAGTACCTATTGCCCCATATAAAGATTTAAGAACAATAGATGATATATCTTCTGCACAGGATGAATTTATTGATGGCATAATTAAAACTAGAACCCTTGGTTACGATGGAAAAGGGCAATTCAGTCTTAAAAATTCTGATGATCCAAATGAAGTTTTTAATAAAATTCTTAATAATTCAATTATTGAAAAAAGAATACCTTTTGAATTTGAAGTGTCTGTTATAATTGCAAGAGATATTAAAGGTAATACATCTTTTTTTCCTGTAGGAAAAAATATACATGAAAATCACATACTGAAGCATACATACAATCCAATAAGTCTATCTAAAAATCAAACCAAAGAACTCATAAATTATTCAGAAAAAATAATCACAGAACTTAATCACATAGGTGTTCTTGCGGTAGAATTCTTTATCACAAAAGATCAAATCTTAGTCAATGAAATTGCTCCAAGAGTTCATAATTCTGGCCATTGGACTATTGATGCATGCAGCATAAGTCAATTTGAGCAACACATGTTATGTGTATCAGGGGATGAAGTTAAGGAACCAGTATTAAAAAATAGCGCCCATATGATTAATATTATAGGAGAAGAAATAGAAGATTGGTGTGATAAAAATAATACAGAAAAGGTAAAAATTCATCTTTATAATAAAAAAGAAGCAAAAAAAGGTAGAAAAATGGGTCATGTAACAGAATTATTTAGTAAAGAGAAAATTTTTTAATTTTTTAAAAATATAAATTATTTGTTTACTAGACATTATTATTAACCTTTGGTAATCAAACTGAATAAATAACAAAGATAGGATTTAAATGGAAGTTTCAGTAAGAGATAACAACGTAGAACAAGCGTTGAGAGTTTTAAAAAAGAAAATGCAAAGAGAAGGCGTTTTTAGAGAAGTAAAACTAAGAAACTGTTATGAAAAACCATCTGAAAAGAAAGCAAGAGAGCATTCTGAATCCATAAGAAGAGCCAGAAAGTTAGCAAGAAAAAGAGCAATGCGTGAAGGTCTTATTCCAATGAAGAAAAGCTCTGATGAGAGAAAATCTTATTAAATAATTATTAATCTTTATATACTAGCAGAAATATCCTCTGACATCTTTTTTGCATCATCAAGAAGCATCATAGTATTTTCTTGGTAAAATAAATCGTTATCAATTCCCGCATAACCAATTCCTAAACTTCTTTTAACAAATAGGACTGTCTTGGCATTTTCAACTTCTAAGATAGGCATGCCAAAAATAGGACTATTAGGATCAGATTTAGCTGCTGGATTAGTAACGTCATTAGCACCTATTACAAATGCAACATCAGCTTGAGCAAAGTCTGAATTAATTTCAGTTAATTCATATATATCATCATATGGCACATCAGCTTCAGCCAATAATACATTCATGTGGCCAGGCATTCTTCCTGCCACAGGATGAATTGCATAAGTAACTTTAATACCCATTTCTTTTAATTTATCTACCATTTCTTTAAGAGAGTTTTGAGCTCTAGCGACTGCCATACCATAACCAGGAACTATTATTACTGAACTTGCATTTTTAAGAATAAAAGCAGCATCATCTGCCGAACCTATCTTAACAGGTCTAGTCTCTTTAACTTGTTCGCCTCCAGTTCCTTCGTCACCAAATCCACCCATAATAACTGAAAAGAAAGATCGATTCATTGCTACACACATAATATATGAAAGTATAGCCCCAGAAGATCCTACCAATGCACCTGTTATTACAAGGGCTAAATTATTTAGCGTGAAACCAATAATTGCAGCTGCAAATCCTGAATATGAATTCAAAACCGCTATAACTACAGGCATATCTGCACCCCCAATTGGTATTATTAAAAGAAGACCCAGTGCCAAAGAGAGAATACTTATAATTAAGAATAGAAGCTGATCGTTTTGCGATCCAGCTAAAATTAGATATGAACAAAATAGAATAACTGAAAAAACCCCAATAGATATTACATGTCGTAAAGGAAGAATAACTGGCGCACTCTTCATTAAACCTTGTAGTTTCAGAAAAGCTATAACAGAACCAGAAAATGTTATTGCACCAACAAAAATTCCTAATAACATCTCAACCATACTAGCAGTGGCAATATATCCATTAATTTCTAAGCCAAAAGCCGCTGGAGATAAAAAGGCTGCCCATGCGACCAAAACAGCAGACATGCCTCCCATAGAATTTAAAGCTGCAACCATTTGAGGCATATCAGTCATCGCAACTTTTTTGGATAGAAATGTACCTATCAAACCACCAATTGTTATACCTGCAACTATTAATAGTAAGTTTGAAAAAGAATTATCTTCAAGATTTAATATTGTAACCGTAAATGCTATTAGCATACCTGACATACCAAGATAATTACCAATTCTAGCAGTTTCTGGAGAAGAAAGACCTCTAATAGCAAGAATAAAGAATACTCCAGATAAGAGATATAAGGATGCTGTTAAATCTACTGACATGAAATCACTAAACATCTTTCTTCACCTTCTTTTTGTACATTTCTAACATCCGCTGAGTCACAAGAAATCCACCAAAAATATTAATTGAGGCAAAAATTAAAGCAAAAAAAGAAACAATTTTTGAAATTGTTCCAGATGTACCTGAACTCTCAGTACCCATGGCAATAATGGCACCAACAATAATCACAGCTGAAATAGCATTAGTAACTGACATTAAAGGTGTATGAAGGGCAGGTGTTACAGACCAAACAACATAATAACCAACAAAAATAGCTAGAACAAAAATACTTCCATAATAAACTAAAGGACTAATATCCATAATTTTTACCTATTAAATTTATTTAACAAAACTTTCAGATATATTACTGTCTCTAACGATGTTTACCGCTTCAACAATTTCATCTTCCCAATTTAATTTTTGATCAGTGCTTAAATCAATAAACAAAGACAAAAATGAATGTAAATTCCTAGAATATAAATTAGAAGCATCAGGCGCTAATCCCCCTATCATATTCAT
>Ga0208130_1000646_pt1 | contig 17730 bp, 36 predicted proteins | sample ETNtaG_31_FD_185771 | JGI IMG/M metagenome (GOLD analysis project Ga0208130, IMG submission 185771) | Marine microbial and viral communities from oxygen minimum zone, Eastern Pacific Ocean - ETNP201310SV78 (SPAdes) (version 2) | ecosystem: Environmental > Aquatic > Marine > Oceanic ...
CATTCCTTGATTGTGGTTTGTCTCCATACGTACCTACAATATCGCCCTCTGATTGACGGGATCCCATCACATCTAAAGTAGCCAGTGATCTCCAATTACCTCTGCCATCGGCATATACATTTTCACCATTCAACTTAGCTCTTTGGCCTCGGTTGATAACGTTCACATCATTCCATTTGTTGCCATCCCATCGCTTTGTCTGATTCCAATTGAGCGCACCAGCCTCTGGTGTCGGATATCTTTCTTGGTACTGACGCACTGCATATTCATATGCTGCATCACTAGGATAATTATCCCGCTTTGGCGGATTATTTCTAGACATGCTTGTAGACATCGGTATTAGTCAATAGATATAACTATTCTATTGAATCTATACAGTTCACATATTTTGCGGAGCTGGGCCTCCCATCGGCGGCATCGGGGGCGGGGGTGGCATATCAGTTACTGGCTTACGATCTAATTCACCTAGGTGATGGCCATAACTACGGCAGACTTTATTTACTGGATCCCAACGCTCTCCAAACCCGCAGCGACGTCGTGAAATCTCTTCAATCATCGCATCGTTCGCACGACTATCAAATCTTGGATAACGCATCTGTTTAAGTCTTTTTTACTATTCTAATTGGCTACAAAGCTACACTAGCTACACTTCTTTCCTAACCTTTGAAATTGAAAATAGGTAGATAGTAGGGGAGATGAATTAAATATAGGGTTTATAGGAATTAGCGTAACAAGTGTAGCTTCCGTAGCTTGACTCCAAAAAGCACCAGTTTTGCCCGTTTTCTTGGGCTAATTTACATTGCGCAACACAGCCTATAAGTGTATGTGTATTAAGCAGATGGTGAATAAGCACAGGTTTTACTAAAACCGACCTCTATAGGGACCTAAAATTGCTACAAAATTTTTGACACTTTTAACTACCTCAGTTCCCGACCTGTCGGTCGAACAAAAAAAATAAACTACAGTTACCAACTTGCATTAAGTTACCTGCTTCGTTGAAGTGTTAACTCAAGTTACTTTCATGTTTATTGTTTGTTTAACGAACGTTCAGCGCTCGTAACTTCAGTTCATTCATTTGTCTTCGCAACAATGTTTCTTATTGAGAAACTATTGAGAATGAACTTACGTTTCGTCTCGCGCTTCACTTAAGTTATCTGCTGTTACCACAGCTATCTAACTCTCGTTGAAACGTTTGTGGAACTTGTGTAGATATTCTTAGATACCTATTGACTACGTTGGTATATCCCTCTGCGTACACTTACTCTTCCCGGCTAACGCCGGGTATGAGTTGGGTGTTCTTTAACTTAATAGCCTTGACACTTCGTCCCTTTGTCCTTGGTATGGCCATCAGTACTCCGGTCTTTATTGTCCTGTACTTCACTGTGCCTGCGTACACCAATTACATTAACTGGCAGTTCCAAAACCCTCTGGTGTTGATACCTGCTGCGTTGATTGGTGTTGTCATGGGCATAGCCACTGACTGAACATCTCTTCCCTTCCCGGCTAACGCCGGGTATGGGTTTTTATGTTCTTTATCAATTTAATCTTGATCTATTCACTTCAATACTGGAATGACCATGCAGCCGAATGGCGTGGCTGCGGTATCACCTCACATGACCGTGAGCTTATCCGTAAGCGTCAGTTCCAGATGATTGATGACATGGATGGCGCATGCTCCATTCGTTTCCGTGTCCTCTCTGTCCCAGTTGAATGACTGCTCCCGCCGGCTAACGCCGGCTTTATCGATTGTTGTTCTTATATATCACAACTATGTCTAACACTATCTCAGGACTTTGCCGTATCTGGTGTCGCCGTACTGACACCGATCCTTACTGGCAAGTCATGACATATGCAGCTCGTGACTATCAAGGCTGTGTCCGTATCAAGCAGGCTTACGAACGCCGCTTCGGTGACCAGTTCACCTACGTGATCACTGCTGACCACGACCTCTGTCGTCCTGCGACTGCGACCCTTGCCGGCTAACGCCGGCTTTGGGTTTTAGTGTTCATTATTCATTCACATGAAAGTTCTAGCTTCACTCCGTAAACAGACTAAGTCTGGCATCTCTACCTGGACATTTGTCCATGATGCTGAGATGAAAGTCTTCTACGCTGTTGGTGGCGAAGATCTCAAGTTGATCCCTGCCAATGACAGAGGACACCTACGTGAGATCTATAACAACTTCATTGGGTATGGCTATACCCGTAAGTTGTCTGATGCCACACCACGAAAGCAGAAGCTTGCTGACCCTTGGCAATCTGAGTTGCCGCTGGAGTTACAGCATGAGCTTGCTGCTCTCTGAGTAGGCCCTATCCCGGCTAACGCCGGGTTCTGGGCTTCGTGCCCATATGGGCTTTATTTTATGGAGTAAATCTATGCGTTTCAAAGTACCTGGTCAATCCGTGTCTGTCCGCTTCTTCGAGCGTGTAGAGACTAAAGACAACCAGTACGACATCTTTGATGTTGGCCTGGAGCAAGAGGACGGCTCCATCGACAGTGTTGTCGTTGGTGGCTCCTTCAGCTATGCCAAGTCTCTCGCTCGTAAAGCTGACGAGAACGCAGCTGCTGCCAAGGCACAATCGACCCCCGAGGTTGTCGCCGCTCCCGTCGCTGCTGCTTGACCCCGCTCCTCCGGCTAACGCCGGGGGTTTTTTTACTTATGGCATCACTGTTCCTGACGACTGTTGGTCAGGTGACATCATCTGTGCCAATGCCATCAACCCTTGTCCCGCTGCTGTTACACCTGCTGCCGGTAGGACGTACTTCGGTACTGCATTCATGACAGGCAGACCGTACTCAATAGCGTTTCTACCAATCTGCTGCATCCGTGTCTCTGGACCGATCTGTCTGTCCACCTCACCTTTACGTAAGGACGGGTGTGCTCCTCCCACCATGTAACCGGCTGCCTGTACTGCGGGATTAGCGCCTTCATACAGCTGTCCAATCTTGGCACTGTAGGCGTCATCAAAATCCCTCAGTGCTCTACCTGCCCTACGTAAACTATTCATATGGTTGGCCTATAGACCACTCCATTGTATTGAATAAGTAATTATTAAGAGAACATTAAATGATAGACCTACTATTAGCTACCGTCCTATCTACCTACCCACCCCATCTATGTACCGAACTAAATGCGGAACTAGGAGTGGCGGTGGAGTTAGGAATTATAAATGAGCAGGAGGCGGAACTTATCCTCGAAAACTGCTCTAAGAATGCGACCCTGCTGGTTAACACCAGCTCCATGTTTAGTACTATTTGTACTAACTATGATCAAAGCATTCAAGCATACCCACTACGTCGGTATTCAACGTCAGGCACCTACTAAGAAAGTGGTGCATGTGTTCGACCTGGACGACACACTGACGATCAAACCTGAGAACTTCAATAACGTTGGCATGACCAAAGACGAGTTCTTTGATGCCAGCCGTTCTTTCGTAAGTGATGAGCGCATTGCCTACCTTGCACGCTTCCTAGCTAGCCATGGTGATGCAATAGCTATCTGTACCGCTAGGCCACCTGAGAGGCTCATTGAGAGCTATCAGTGGTTACGTAAGTGGCGTATCCCCTTCGACGTACTGATGCTATCTACAGGACATCTGTCCTCCGGCATCGCTAAACAGTACATGCTCAAGAGACTTCGACGCCAGTACTACCGTATTGGCACGATGGTTGATGACAGCCCTTGGAACATCCAAGGTGCACGTCTACAAAAGATCGGAGCCATACACGTACGCAAAAACTGCGACTACTGGTCAGCTCATCCTGAAGCTGTGTCGAAGGTCTGATCTATATCTACACACCTAACTAAACTGTCGGTTATTACTGTTATATCTGTTCGGTTTATCCTTATCACTATTTATCTATACAGATTACAGTTATGACAGTGATGAATGTATTGACCTATGCACTATCTATTCCCCTACTACGGCTCACCGAGCTGTAAGACTATCGTTATTAGCGATAGTGAGTATCAGGCCCTACAGCGAGCGGAAGCTCAAGACTATATAACCTCCCTAGAAGGTAAGATCTACTCCTATGAAAAGGAGATTGCGAGACTACGAAAGAATATATTAAAAGTAAGTAAACAAGCAGGGCTACTCCCTGAATCTAAACATGATCAACCCAATGAAACTAGTGAAGCTATTCGAGAAAGCGGAACAAGCAACGTCACAGAAGAAAGCACGTAAGTGCCTCAAGAAGTACAACAAGCTAGTTCAAGAGAGCCTTAACGCTAATGACTGACCCCTCCCCGGTTAACACCGGGTGTAAGGGGTTATGTCCTAAACAGAAATCTGAATGACAGAACTGCAAATTAAAGCTGCGTTTCGATTGAATACTCAACTCACCCGTCAATCAAAAGAGAAGAGGCGGTCCTTCAAACAGCATGCTGCCACTAAAGAAGATTGATCCATGCTCAAGCTCGTAATACAGCAACGACCGGCTCCCCGTACTCGTTTTACTGTCAAGTTCAACGGTACCTGCCGGTCATTCAATACTTTTGCTGAAGCCAAAGATTTCATCTTGGCACAGTGAACAAGACACCTGCCGGTTAACACCGGCTTTTGGTTTCTTTGTTCTTAACTTCAGTGCTACATGAGCAAAGTCACCTACGATTTCCAAATTGTTGGTTCCAACATCTCTGGTATCTCTCAGGTGGTTGCTCAGAACGAAGATGCGTTCCGCTATCTCGTAGAAGAAGCTCACCTTACCGTTTTCAAGGACGGCTCTGCATGTCTCTTTGATGAGCGTGTTGGTGACTTCATCTCCGACGCGGGCTGGGCTCATATGGCTTGTGACTACGTCTGATAACCACCTTTGCCGGCAAATGCCGGCTACAAGGTTTTTTGTAATTTTCAAATTGAACATGTTCTGGTGCGTCTACGACAACAAAGTTGACGATGTTGTCGGTTTCTGGACCGACATCTCCGCAGCTGAAGAGTTCTTAGAAGAGAACCAAGCAGAAGATGACATCTGGGCCATCTTCCCTTATGACGAATGTGTGCTCAGCAACGTCGTCAATTAAACACCTCTGCCGGTTAACACCGGCTTTTGGTTTTAATGTACTTTGAAATTGAATATGACTTCCAGCATTCCCAACGGTTTTAGCTCCGAAGAGCTTCAAAAACTTCTTGACAATGCTAGTACTGAAGAATGTACTTGTGATGAACCTGATGAAGATATTGCCAAATTAGCTCTAAAGCTTGCTGATAATGTCGAAGACTATATGGATAATTTGTCAACAGAGCAGGGTGTCCCCCCTCAGCTTTTAGGCAAGGTGGTCATGATGTTCACTTGCAATCGAATGATCGATTGGCACTCACACATCAGCAAGAAACACGCTGAACGTGGTGAACTCGACCAAGCCGTTGGTTGGGCTCGTGATGCTGGAAAGTTTCAAGCATTAGCCAACATCCTCTCAACAATCATCGTTGATGAGAATGACGAGTTCACTCCAGGTCTTTCCGACTAATCCGCTTAGGCCGGCTAACGCCGGCTGCAAGCTTTCGTGTAAATCAACAAAGGAGTTCCTTTGACTCAATCCACCACTAACTACGCTGCATTCAACGCCCTCACAATGCAAGGACGTGTATTTCATGCTGAGCGTGGTACTGGTCAATACGGCGATTTCGTTGCTGTAACTCTTATCAGCACACTGACCAAAGATGGTCAGGACGTGCTGGTTACTTTCAACGACAGCAACGGCATCATGTCGATGTTCGACAAAGGCAACCTTCCTAAAGGCCGCATGGTCACCGTTACCGGTCACATCCAAGGTATCCGTGAAACTTGGACTGACAAAGACGGCAACGTCAACTTGCTGAAACGTGCTGAGATCCGTCTCAAGCAAGCAGCAGTCCTTGACGGCGGCTACGGAATGATGCCTAAAGATGCTGACAACTCTGCACCACGCAAGGGTGTCAAGGTCGTCCGTCCTTCCGACGCTAAGAAAGATGCAGTAGCTCCTACTGATGACGCTCCCGTTATCGAAGAAGCATGTGCTGAACCCTTCTGATGTCTACGACCCTCCTAACGGAGGGTCTTTTTTATCTTTTACTCGCCAACTGATTAAATGCTTTCTGAGTTTTGGCGTGACCATTTTTATGACCATTTCCATTCCCATTAGTGTGGACAAACACCTGAGATCCCTCATCAGCATTGATGACAAGCGGTTTCTCACCAACGACCTGTCCTTGAGAATCAGAAATCGGTCCCTGGCTTTGAACCATGCCTCTGCTTCCAGACATATCAAAGCCATACCCCTCAGCTTTCTGTAAAAGGTCCTTTACGAAAGTCTTGTCACCCATTACAAGTCTTTGTATTTCAGGATCATTCAGTAACTCAGGGTTTGCTTCAATAGCTTTCATAGCATTCAACTGAACTTTCTTTCTTCTGATTGCTTCTAACCTGTCAGTTCCTTCAGAATCATGCAAGGACATATTGATTGCTGCCAGTTCTTGACGGAGATCTGTACCACCTAAGCTGTTTGCAGTTGTGTGCCCCATCTGTGTATCCATTCCAACGATGGGTGCCCCTGTGTACAAATCTCTTCCAAACGAGCCTTTATATATAAGATCTGCCACAGCCTTTTCCATGACAGCTCGATCACCGGCATGACGACCGTGTAAACCTCTGCTTGCCAGTGTCTTTAGAGAGTCATTAGTTAAGTGTGCTGCAATTAATCTTGCCGCATCATAATCAGAATCTTTAGGACGATTATCTATAGCTAACGGTCTTTGGCCTGTTCTCATAAATTCTTTCTCAGCTCTTTCAGCACCATTCAGTGCAGCGTAAAGGGCACTAGGTGTATATGGAGAAGGCTCCGTAGGTTCAACGGAGACGATGCCTCTTTTTCTACTCATATCAAGCACTGGCTTCCCCCTATCGTCAGCGACAAACTTGAGGTTATTAGCTGCTAATAAATCTAAAACTTGTGGACGATTGTAAAACACCCATACACATACCTATGACTATTTATTCATCTAGGTATCACTTACTTCTTCTTAATTGTATTAACTATTAGAATATAAATTGACGCACTAAATATCAACTATGCGATTTGCTGGTGAGCGATATAGAGCACCTGGATTCCGAATGCGTGACTACAACGCACAGTCAGGATCTATTGGTAAAGCACGTGCTCAATCAGGCAGTGCTGGTATGCCCGGAATAATGACTAATTACCAAGCACCGTCTGCACAGCAAATTGTTATGACTGAAATGCCTGCTGCTAGACAACCGCAATTCAAAGCACAATCGGGCGCTATTGGTGCTTTTAGTGCACCTATTCGCCTTTAAAAGAAGTAATGCCGGCTAACGCCGGCTGCGGATTGTTTTGTCCTATGACAAACAATCGATGGAACAACAGTACGTAATGATGACTGTTGAAGAATGCGAGTCACAGATTCGCTTACTTCAGCGTGCTATTCACTACTGCACGCATGCATTACCATCGTCGCAAGTTGACCTCATGTCTGACCCTACGGACAGCTATCCAGGCGCAAGCGGCTATGCATGTCAAGCAATGAAAAGCATTGTATGTAGTTTGGAAAGCAACATGTCGCTCTCTAAATAACATTTACTTAGCTAGGATTTGGGAGAGCCCGAAGAAGAACTGTGTCAGGGCTCCCTAGCTAGGTTTCAATGATTTTTACAGTTTCTCATTGTGTAATTGATAGAGGTCGCCCATCGATGGTGGCCTCTCCCCTATTAACGAGACTAGCCCAATTGGAAGAGGCAACAGACTTAAAATCTGTCCAGTCTGAGTTCAAGCCTCAGGTCTCGTATTGGCGATGCAAAAGGTGAGCTAGAGCTATTTCGGCCTCGACGGCACCAACATCGCCCTATACATATAACTATGACTGACTTTAATACTGATATTGAAACATTCGATGATGCCGCCTTCTCCGTTTTCAAAACACGATGGGGCACCTACGCCGCACGTAATGCTGATGGCAAAGGTCTGTGTAGCGGTCTCGATCGTGATTCCGTTATTTTTTGGGCTCGCGAACATCTCAATGGATTTGCAAACTCAACAGCGCACACAACAAACGTCACGATGAAAGGAGACATGCTCAAATGAAATTCTTTATTGATACTGCAAACGTTGATGAAATCAAAGATTGCTGGGCTACTGGCCTTATTGATGGTGTCACCACTAACCCCACTCTTATAAAAAGAGCAGGACGTGACCCCTTAGACGTCTATAAAGCATTGATCGATCTTGGTATCGGTGACATTTCAATGGAAGTCATGGGTACTGCTGCTGAAATGGAATATGACGGCATGCAGCTTTACACGCTCTTCAAAGAGAGCACCACTGTCAAGCTACCTATGACAGAAGAAGGTCTTCAGGTCTGCCAGCGTCTTTCTGAGCTTGGCATCCGGACTAATGTCACTCTTATCTTTAATGCAGCGCAAGCGCTGTTGGCCGCGAAAGCTGGTGCAACTTACGTATCTCCATTTGTTGGACGTATTGATGACCAAGGATATGCAGGGTTGGAAGTAGTACGTAGCATTGCTGGTCTCTATCAAATGAAAGGCATTGAAACTCAAGTGCTTGCCGCATCTATCCGTACACCTCATCGCGTAGTTCGCTCGTTCTATAACGGAGCAGACGTGGTCACTATGCCCCCTAAGGTTTTCTGGGGTATGTACGACCATATTCTTACTACCGATGGACTAAGAATCTTTGATGAAGATGCTACTAAAATAGTTAGTAGTGTTGGCAGTAGTGACTAATGTCTCGACGTTCTGAATACGATTCTTATATCGACGATACAGATTATGTATCAATAGATGGTAGAGATTGGGATTATCGCGATCGTAACAATCAAGCAATGATTGAAAAGCAAGATCGCGGTGATGATAACCCTCTGGGTTATAACCGGCACTCTTACGCTATGACAGACCCACTGTACGCATTTAGCAAAGGTGCAGTCAACCAAGCAGCTAAATATCACGATATTAGTAACATCGACGAGCAAGAGGAAGTTGATAAAATTATTGCTTACTTGAATACACCACGTCTATCTGAAGAAGCATTTGAAGAGTACAAGGACTCTGTAGACAAGGACACTCCTCCTGTTCCAGAGGTTGAAATTAAGCCTGTAGTCGATCCTGAAGATACTAAACTTTCAGATACGATGCAAGAATCGGTCGATTTTGTAGATAATTTCAATTGGTATGATCCTGATGTCAAACTTGTTGAAGACACAATCCCTTTGACTGCGTATTCAACTGATTTGAGTGCTGGAATTAAAGATGAAATTACCAAAGATTTTCTAGGCAGATATAAATTAAATCTAGTCGCTGGCACGCAAAAGGCCGGTATTCCTACACGTGGTCCTGGTGCGCCGGGTACTCCAGGAGGGTTCCGGGTATGATTTCCGCTGAAGATTACGCAAGAATGTTCACTGCTAAGAAAGCAGCGACTAAAGCAACTAACAATGCGAATGCCAAATTTAAACGTGCAGAAGCAAACGCAACTGGTGCTGATGCAGCAGAAGCGTGGCTAAACGATTACAAGGGCAGCGTTAAAAAGCACTTGGTTGAAGTGGATACATCAAACGCTAGCCCTACCTTGTATACGGAAAATCCGCAGCTTACATTGTCTGACGAAGAAATTCTTGGACTTAAAAGCTATATTGCTCAAAAGGTTCAAGAGGAGCGCAACGACTAAAAAGCTACACAAGCTACGGTTGTTACGCTGTTTTCTATAAACCTTATATGTAATTCCCTGCTACGTATGCTCTCTCCCCTCCTTGGACTCCTTATTAATATCACTGAAGTGTATTAAAAAAGAAGTATATAAGGGATTTAGCGTAGCTAACGTAGCTTTTTCTTGACATCCTTGCTGTGATAAGCAGTCTCGGCGCTACAAAGCTTCTGTAGCTTCGCTGTAAAACTGTAAAACTGTAAAGCTGTAAAGCCGTATACCTTCCGTGCTAACTTGCCGGGACGACCCACTTTTTTATGGCCGTCAAACGAGTGAACTTCAACATGGCTCCTGAATGCCATGCTTTACTCAAAAGTGTATGCGCTCTAAAGGGCATAACAGTAAGTGATTTTTGTTACGAGCTTATCAGGAAAGACTTTAAAGACAGCTGCCGGTGTGATCCTCAAGTCAGAAAAGTTTTATTGGCTGGGGACTATCCCTCTAACAGCGCAGCATATCGCTTGAAGAAAGAGATTATGAGTGAATTCCCTAATGAGTAAACCCGATCTTTTTTAAACACAAAAAGAGTTTAATTCGTATATCCATTTTTACTCGAATTTTGTCTAAATCTCATTATTAATTTAAAATACTCGAAGCCCCATCACAGATACGAGGTGCTTTGTTCCACAAAAAACGTGTAACAGTCAACCTAGACTTAGACACACATAGACGACTAAAGCATGTGTCTTTTGACACTAATACGACAATGAATGACTTAATTGTCACTGCTGTCATCTCATATTTGACCGCCTTAAATTCCGTTCACTCTGAACATATCGATGTCTAGCTGTATTTAAGGTTGCGAATTTTTTAGCCTGTTTGCACTTAGAGCAAAGTTCTTTAGAACTTGTCTGCCGGCTAACGCCGGCTTTTCGTTTCTTTGTCCAATACATGGCTACAACAACATGTCCGCAAACTGCACATCTGCCTGGCTCGGCAACAGTGAAGCCGCCTGGCACGGTATCGGAACCGTTACCGCAGGCACACTTCCAGCGCGAGAAGCTTTTGAAACTGCAGAAGCTCTCTTTGCTGTCGAAAAGCGAGAGCTCTCTTATCCAAAACTCCGTGTTGGAGGACTTGGGTGGGACAACGAACCATCTGGTCACTTCGGAGTTATCCGAACTGACACTCAACAATTGCTCGGTTTCGTATCTAAGCAATACGAGATCGTCCAAAACGATTCGCTCTTACGGATGGCCGAGTTCATCCGAGAAGAGGTTGACATGGACTGCGTCATCGTTTTATCACATGGTGCCAAAATCTGTTTTACCGCCACACTCCGTGGTGCGACGACGGACATCGTCCCTGGCGACACAGTAAAGAGACGCATTGTCGGCTACCTAGGACACGACGGCAAAACTGGTTGTGGTGCCAAGTTCACCAACATCCGTGTTGTCTGTCAAAACACATTGACTGCTGCACTCGCTGAGTCTGGTGCTCAGAGCAGCATCACTCACAAAAACGGTGCTAACAACAACTTCGATGCTCTTATCAACAGCATTGATGTAGCTCGTCAGGACTTTGTCACTGAGTGCGAGCTCATGCGTGAGTTCTCACGTGCATCTATGGGACGCGACGGCTTCCGTGAATTTGTAGACGAGGTCTACAACATTGACGAAGGTCAAGTCTTCCGTAAGCGTCAAGCTTTAGAGCGTGCTTTTGATTGGGGCTACGGCTCTGAGTATGCTCCTCATTCTGTCTGGTCTGCTGTAAATGCCATCACACAGATAGAAACAAGCACTCGTGACACTACCAAAGCCAAGGGTAACGCTCAGTTTGCCCGTGGCACCTTTGGTGTTGGCGCACAAATCAGTAAGCGTGCTTTCAAAGTCGCTGCTGAACTAGTAGGTGCTTGACATGAATAAAGATATTCATCCCATCGAGCTATTCATTGTTGCCTGCATGATCCTCTTTGAGGGTCTGTGTTGGCTCATCAATGAGTTAGCTGGGTTCCATTCAGAACCTCAGGTTTCCGAGGAAGAATTACAAGCACGCTACAAAGTGCTTGGAAAGAGAGCCGATGGCATCTCACAGTATGCCCCTTCTTTGAGTTTTTATGAAGCATATCGTTTCATTAACTATCTCACTCGAAGAGGCTATGACGTAAAATTAATTCCTCTTTAGCAACATCTAGAGGCCACCTTTGGCCTCTATAGTTGTTAGCTTATAAATCACATTAATAATGAATAAATGCTTAAATTATTTACTGCTATTACCGCTATTGCTGTGGCATCCTTCAATCCAAGCGCATCAGGTGCAGGAGCAATGTTGGCTTCCTGGTATGGTCCAAATTTTCACGGACGTACGACAGCCAACGGTGAGACTTACAATATGTACGGACTTACCGCCGCACATAAGACCCTACCTTTCGGCACAAAACTACGTGTTTGCTACGAAGGATGCGTGGACGTACGTATCAATGATCGCGGCCCTTTCATTGGTGCCCGTGAGCTTGATCTTAGTTACGGCGCAGCACAAGCAGTAGGACTAATTGACCCCGGTGTCGCATCATTAAGTGTCACTTATCTCAATTAGAATAAATACTTGAACTTGCTATTAGATTATGGATGAATTTCAATTTACATTTTCAGATAAGGTCGCATTGGAGCGACGTGTAAGCAGCCTTGAGAATAAAATTGATCTATTAAACGACCGTATTGCAAAGTATTCAAAAGGCTGTAACCCAAGACCCTGGAAGCTTCAAGCTATTGAACGCTTTCAAGATCGAATCATTGGATATCAAGAGGAACTTGAAATCTTAAATGATGAACTGACCAATTATGTAGATGTAGAACCACAAGCAGAGGACGCCTGGAGCGTCACTGTTAGGTCTAAAGAGCTTTCAGATGGGACACCCTTCGGAATGGCTAAGCTTTCTGTCGTCGATTCTATTTTTGATGACACCTATGTAGAAGGTGACGCGTTAAAAGTCCGAACCACTGCTACTAAGCGTAAGAGCAATGGAGCATTCAAAAGTTGGAGTTCCAACTTCACTGTTGTTGATGGCATCACTGATGATGGCATCACTACCTTTAACTTCGGCAGCAGCTCTTTAGGCACCATGCTCGACAAGTACGACACTGTTACTGTGTTTGTTTTTGATGAGTTTGGTGACACTATATTTAGTCAAATCGTATAACTCACATTTGTGGGTGTAAATCCATATACTAAAACCAGTTGGGAGAGTCCAACTCTCCTAACAAATTTTGCTAAGGAGAATTATGAGTAAGACTATTAGGAATGAACGCACCCGTGGATTCCTTGACAAGCTTCAAAAATCTAGAAAAGAACGCAAAGAAGCAAGAGATCTAAAAGCAGACCAGTTATTTAATATTGACTTTCTACTTGATAACCTCTCTCCTGCACAAGAGTTTTAAGTAATTTATCTTACTACAAGCCTACATTTAGTGATTTACAATACTTTATGTAGGCTTAACCACAGCCGAGTAATACCCGCTAACTCAAACCTGTTTTTATAAATGTCTTCTATTACGAACCTCGCGGGTTCCCAGCGCGAATCAAACTGGGAAAATTTTTGCTCATGGGTTACCTCCACAAATAACCGTCTCTATGTCGGTTGGTTTGGTGTGCTCATGATTCCAACGTTGCTCGCAGCAACTATCTGTTTTATTACTGCATTTGTTGCAGCTCCTCCTGTAGATATCGATGGCATCCGTGAACCAGTCGCAGGATCCCTCCTGTATGGCAATAACATCATCTCAGGAGCAGTTGTTCCCTCAAGTAACGCAATCGGGCTCCATTTTTACCCAATCTGGGAAGCCGCAACTCTTGACGAATGGCTCTACAACGGCGGACCGTATCAACTCGTCGTGTTCCATTTCCTCATCGGTATCTTCTCTTACCTGGGACGTGAATGGGAACTTAGTTATCGACTAGGTATGCGTCCCTGGATCTGCGTTGCTTACAGCGCACCAGTTGCCGCTGCCTCTGCTGTATTTCTGGTATACCCCTTTGGACAAGGTAGTTTTTCTGATGGGATGCCCCTTGGTATCTCTGGAACTTTCAACTTTATGCTTGTCTTCCAAGCGGAGCACAATATTCTCATGCACCCGTTTCATATGCTGGGCGTTGCCGGCGTATTCGGTGGGTCTTTGTTTAGTGCTATGCACGGAAGCTTGGTTACTTCTTCTCTCGTTAGAGAAACAACTGAAAAAGAATCTCTCAACTATGGCTACAAGTTTGGTCAAGAAGAAGAGACATACAACATCGTAGCTGCTCATGGATACTTTGGTCGCCTTATCTTCCAATACGCTTCTTTTAACAACAGCCGTAGCTTGCATTTCTTCCTTGCTGCTTGGCCAGTGGTTGGTATTTGGTTTACAGCTCTTGGTGTTAGCACCATGGCTTTTAACCTCAATGGTTTCAACTTCAACCAGTCAGTTGTCTCCCGTGATGGTCACATCATCAACACGTGGGCAGACATCCTGAACCGCGCTGACCTTGGATTAGAAGTGATGCACGAGCGTAATGCACACAACTTCCCATTGGATCTGGCTTCTGCCAAGTCCACTCCTGTCGCTCTTACTGCACCTGCTATCGGCTGATGCTTAGACAGGACGATTTCCTTGGACGCCTGGCTCTTGCACTACAAGAGCTGGGCTTTTCTTCTAGCGACGAACTAGAAGTTCTCACAGGCGGAACCTCCGTCTACGAAATTGATGGTGATGGTACTAAATGGGCACCTATTAAAGGCACACGCAAGTGCAATAAAGATGCTTTTATTGTTATCCGTAAGCCACAGCAACCTTCTTTGTTAAACTAAGTATTAATGCGTCTCTTAAGTGTGATGGCTTCGAATATTTCACCAAGTGGTTATACATATAAAAAAGATCGCTTTGGCAGAGGAGCTGCTTATGACCAAGATGGTAATGAAATTAAGCTAAGCAAAGCTCGGATGAGTAGAGAGTTTGGGATTACTGATCCAAAACCCACTAAACAAGCTCAACAGCCACGAGGAAAATATAGAAATTGGTATAAAGGACCTAGTGACCGCTCGCACTGGAAAGGTTTAAGAGGCCCAGACGATCCTGGCTATCGCAGCGCTCCTGCCCACCACCTGCCTAAACCAAGTGGTAAAAATGCAACTGGTACTTACATTAAACGAGTAAAAATTGGAGATGGGCAAGGTGGCAACAAGAAAGTAGAAGTCAAGCGTGAGCATTATTCACGCCAGGACCCACAACAACGCTTTGCTGGCGAAGTTTTCAACTAAAGTGAATAGTAATACAATAAATAGTTTCTATTACTCAATAGCGGCTATTCTACTGCCATGCCTTATTACGGCAATTGGGCTCTATTTCACTAGATCATAAAATGAATAATTTAAATACAACAGATCTGTTGCTTCTCAGAAAAATAATTGTGTTTTACATGACACATCACATGTCAGCCAAAAACCCACAATATAAAGACATTGAACAAATCCTTGATAAAATAACTTATAGCATCGATAAGTAATGTGAGCAATGTTAGAAGCTACAATACCTATAGCAATAGCTTCTGTTACTGGGTTGGCTGCCTTGACTAATCGACTGCACGGACGTATTAACGAACTCGACAAACGTGTCGATGATATTGAACTCAGAGTAGCTGAGCAATATGTCAGCAAAGCTGACCTGAGCGAAATGATGGGACGTGTTGAACAGCATATGGTGCGTATAGAAAATAAGCTCGACAAACTCACATTCGATCGTCGTTGACTGTTACAATTATTTACAGTTATATAACATTTTAATGACTACAATTACAGAAGATCGTGGAATTCAAAATATCTACGCCAAAGAACCAACTATGTATACACAGGAGATTACCGTGACTCACAACGAAAAAGCTGAAATGCTGAATGGCCGTCTTGCAATGATCGGCATTATCGCTGCACTTGGTGCCTATGCACTGACCGGACAAATTATCCCCGGCATCTGGTGATTGCATTGCTTTCACTAACTATTTTGTAAGGTTTAGATACCCCATTGCCGGCTAACGCCGGCTATATTATTTGTATGCCCGTGATGGGCTTGAAGTTTATATCTAATAACTAGATGCACATATCGCACGATCAACTCAAAGAGTTGACTGAGATAATTGAAGACACAATTGAATATTTCTGTGACCACGAACAAGTGTCTGGCGAGCTTGCCTGGACCTGCATTGAGGCTCTAGCTGTCTCAAAGCTTACTGAGATGAGTGGGGTACTCGCCTCAGCATGATCATAAAAAACAAGACGAACGACGTAGCTGAAGGCTGCATGCAGTTCATTAAAACTCTTACGCTTAATCATTATGCGGACGAACTAGAGGTACTTGAACGTGTAGCCGAGCTTTGCCTTGAAAAAGCAGGACGCCTGAAAGGTATTGATCCTGAACGCAACAAATAACTGAATAATGCCGGCTAACGCCGGCTACTTGAAATAGCGCCTACGGGCAACTGTAAACCTAACTCTGTATACAAATGACTATTGTTTCTACTGCCAATCTGACCACTGATGCTGCATCTATCGTCGCTGAGATTGGTGGCGGATCTGCGCCTCAAGTTGACATCATGATCGGCGTTGGCCTGGTTAAAGATAGTGAGGCTGTCTTCTTCCAATACCTGGGTGATGACAGCACACAAGCACTCGTACGTGGCAACGGTAAGCCCGTAACCCGTATTGGACCCGTGCGTATTACAGGCCTGACTATTGCCGAAGATGTTTATAAGGATTCTGGCTTTGATGGCACCAAGCTCAATCTCTTTGCTGAGACACAGTCTGGTCGCACTGTCATGATCACATCTGGTCTGACCACCATCTGGTCTCAGTGTTTGATCACTGGGTTGATGGGTCTTGCTGACGCTCAACAACTTGACTGCCTCGTTGCAATCGATAGCTGGAAAGGCGATTCAAAAATGCGCCCTTGCTTTGCTTGCGTTCGCAACAACGGCAACAAGGTCACTAGTGATGAGACCTATGCACTGCTGAAGGATGCACGAGCTAACAAAGACGATGCAGCTAAGCAGAAGATCATGCGTGACTCTATTGCCATCGTCAATGAGTCATTGACTGGTGTGCCAACAATCGTTCAAGACATCACTGTACCTGCTGAAACAGAAGAGTTCTGATGCTTAATTCTGAATATACCCGCAGATATTCATTTGACATTGATTCTTATCTTATTGAGAAGTATTCTCAAATGAATATGGAAACAAGGCGTTCAGTATGCAACCTTGTGCTGTCTGAGCTTGACGATCAACTGATTAAAACAGCTATCGACAAACTTGTAGCGCAGCACGCCATTGCAAAGCTGTCCTGGATAAAGCCGACTAAGACCAAGAAAAAATGAATGCTGTTTCACAGCTGAGAGCTACACGGCGGTATATCACCGCCTTTCTTCTCAATGTTGATCTAAAAGCTTCAGAAATGACAGTAGGAACACTGCTGACATTGCTTGATCATCTTTGCGAACACCCTGAAGAGTTCAAACAACTAACTAATCATGCCCGAACCAAATGAAATCGCTGACTGGGATGCAATCGATGTCGTTTGCTTGTGTCACGCAGGAATGGCCCAAGACGCACCAAACCCTCCTAAGTTCTATCTCAATCAAATACTCAACCTTATGTTTGGCTACCTCTCTGTTGAGGGTAGAAAAGAAGTTGAGGAGTACTTGGCTGAGAAGAAATATCTACCACCACTTAAACTCGTTGCTCCTAACGAAGCACAGGCTAACGAGGCTGCCCAAATCATAATTAATGACTGATTACACGGTTAAATACATTGATAAATCAGGCGACTATCAAGAGTTTAAAACTACAGGTAAAGACGTGCAGCACGCCATTAATACCGTAATAGAACTCTGTCCTGACTGTCGACGAGTAACTAGCTGTACACCATCACCAATGTTTACTGACGAATGAAACTAAATCAAGAAACACTTGATGAGTTCAAAGATTACCTTGTGCAATCAATGAACGATGATATTTATTACCAACTCAAGCACTGGGTTGACACCTATGACGAC
>Ga0208130_1000648_pt1 | contig 17713 bp, 13 predicted proteins | sample ETNtaG_31_FD_185771 | JGI IMG/M metagenome (GOLD analysis project Ga0208130, IMG submission 185771) | Marine microbial and viral communities from oxygen minimum zone, Eastern Pacific Ocean - ETNP201310SV78 (SPAdes) (version 2) | ecosystem: Environmental > Aquatic > Marine > Oceanic ...
GATCAACAACAGAAATCGGCATATATGAAATGCTAGATACTGGTTTAAACATTGTTAAAAATCCAAGCGAACTTTTCACTTCAAATAGAGAAAATCAATTAAGCGGTAATTGTATTGGAATAACACTAGATGGTAATAGATCTATAATGATTGAAATTCAAGCTCTTGTTAGTTCTGCAGTTTACGGTACTCCGCAAAGAATATCCAATGGTTTTAACTCAAAAAGATTAAATATGTTGTTAGCAGTCTTAGAAAAAAAAGCTGGTTTTAAAATTGGAGTAAAAGATATTTTTATAAATATAACTGGTGGGATAAAGATTGACGATCCAGCTTTAGATCTTGCGGTTATTTTTTCCATACTATCATCTAATACTAACCTAAGTATTGAAAATGGACTTTGTTTTTGTGCTGAAGTTGGACTATCAGGTGAATTAAGAAATGTAAAAAATATTGATTTAAGAATATCTGAAGCAGAAAGATTAGGATACAATAAAATTATAATTTCATCAAATTCAAAAACACAAAATAAAACAACTCAAATTGATATATTAAAATTTTCCAAGTTGAGTGATGTTGTTAAAGAAGTGTTTAAGGAGCAGGATTAGGTATGCTTTCCTGAACTAGGTTAATTTCACTAATTATTTCATCTGAGAGTTTAACATTAATGCTTTCAATATTTTCTTTTAATTGATTTAAAGTAGTTGCACCAATTATATTACTTGTAACAAAAGGTCTATTGTTAACGAAAGAAAGAGCTAAGTTGGTCAATGACAAGCCATATTTATCTGCTATTTTTTGATATGAGAGTGCAGCATCCATAGATCTTTTTCCATTGTATCTTTTAAGTGTTGGAAACAAATCCAACCTACTGTTCTTTGGAATTTCATGATTAAAATATTTTCCAGTTAAAACTCCAAAAGCTAGTGGTGAATAAGCAAGTAGTCCTACATTTTCATATTTACAAATTTCAGAGCTACCAATTTCAAATAATCTATTTAATAATGAATATGGATTCTGAATTGTAATCATCTTTGGTAAACCTTTTTTGGAATACTCGATAAACTTCATGATACCCCATGGATTTTCGTTTGATAAGCCAATATGTCTTATTTTACCAGATTTAATTATTTGCTCCAACTTTTCTAAAATTTCTTTAAAATTATCTTCCCATGAATCTTTTATATATTGAAAACTTCTGTTACCAAAAGTATTTGTAATTCTTTCTGGCCAATGTAACTGATATAAATCTATATAATCTGTCTTTAATCTTTTTAAACTCCCATTAACTGCCTCTTCAATTGAATTGCCTTTAAATCCTGTCTTTCTAATATGTGCCGTATAAGCACCTGGACCTGCAATTTTAGTTGCTAAAATTATTTTATCTCTTTTTTTAAACTCATTAAACCAATTTCCTATAATTTTTTCAGTTTCAGCATATTTGTCGGGTGTTGCTGGGACTGGGTATAGTTCGGCTGTATCGAAAAAATTCACACCATTTTCAATACTATAATTCATTTGATCAAATGCATCCTTAACAGTATTTTGCCGACCCCATGTCATTGTACCAAGACATATTTTGCTAACCTTTATTTTTGTTGAGGGTAGATAATTATATTCCATTAAATTTCAATATTTATACCGATTGGACAGTGATCAGAGTGAACTATATCATCCAAAATATATGATCCTATTAAATTATTACGTAATGCTTCTGATACCAACAAATAATCAATCCTCCATCCTTTATTATTATTCCTTGAGTTTGCTCTATAACTCCACCAAGAATATTTGTTTGGTATTTTATTGTAATATCTAAATGAGTCTATAAATCCTGATTTTATAAATTTATCAAGCCAAGCTCTTTCCTCTGGAAGGAATCCTGAAACCTTTTCCATTCTTGGTGACGAATCATGAATATCAATAGCTTTATGACAAATATTATAATCTCCGCCAATTATTAAATTAGGAATTTCAGATTTTAAAGAGTTGACATATTTTTCAAACTCATACATATACTTAAATTTAAATTCTAATCTATTAATGTTCGTTCCGGATGGAAGATACAAGCTCATTACTGAAAAATTTTTGAAATCTAATCTTAAATTTCTTCCCTCAAAATCCATAAAGTCAATACCTGTACCAATTTGAACATTTTCAGGTTTAATTTTAGATATTATACCAACTCCACTGTATCCTTTTTTTTGAGCTGAAAACCAATAATTATGGTATCCTAGTTTAGTGAAAATTTCAGTATCAAATTGGTCCTCATTGGCTTTTATTTCTTGAAAACAAACTATGTCAGGATTTGATTTTTCAATCCATTTTACTAAATCTTTTTTTATAGCTGCTCTAATTCCGTTAATATTGTATGAGAGTATTTTAATCACTATTTACCTAAGCCAATTAGAAATTTCAAAAGATTTAAATAAAAAATTTTCTAATTCATCCACTTTAATTCTTTTTTGTTTCATTGAGTCCCTATCTCTAATCGTAATGGTTTTATCGTCAAGGGTCTGATGGTCAACTGTTATACAAAAAGGTGTTCCTAAAGCATCTTGCCTCCTATATCTTCTACCTATAGCATCTTTTTCATCATAAATTAACTTAAATTTTACTTTAAGTTGATTTTTTAACTCTTTTGCAAAATCGGCAAGTCCATCTTTCTTTACCAATGGTAGGATTGCGCATTGATTTGGAGCTAATATTTTTGGGATTTTTAATACAGTTCTTTGAGAACCGTCTTCTAACGATTCGAAAGAAAGGGAATTAGAAAAGACGGCAAGAAACATTCGATCTAAACCAATTGAAGTTTCTACAACATAAGGGATGTATTTAGATTCATCCTCAGGATCAAAATATTTAATTTGTTTTGAGGAAAACTTTTCGTGATTTGCCAAGTCAAAATCTGTTCGTGAGTGAATACCCTCTAATTCTTTAAATCCAAACGGGAAATTAAACTCGATATCACAAGCAGCATCAGCATAGTGTGCAAGTTTATCGTGATCATGAAATCTATAATTATTTTTATTTATTCCAATTGATAAATGCCATTCCATTCTGTTTTTTTTCCATTTTTCGTACCATTCTTTTTGAGTACCAGGTTTGACAAAAAATTGCATTTCCATTTGTTCAAACTCGCGCATTCTAAAAATAAACTGTCTAGCTATAATTTCATTTCGAAAAGCTTTTCCAATTTGAGCAATTCCAAAAGGGATTTTCATTCTTCCTGTCTTTTGAACATTTAAATAGTTTAAAAAAATACCTTGAGCAGTTTCAGGTCTCAAAAATAATTCAGTAGCACTCTCTGCTGAGGCACCAACTTTTGTATTAAACATTAAATTAAATTGTTTAACGTCAGTCCAATTAGTTGTTCCGGAGACTGGACAAGAAATATTTTTCGATATTATAATTTCTTTTAATAAATCTAAATTTTCTTCATTAAGTGCTTTATTTAGATTTGATTTTAAATCATTGATTTCTGCTTTATATTTTTTTGCCCTATCATTTGTCGATAAAAAAATTTCTTCATCGAAACTTTCACCAAATCTTTTTCTATTTTTTTCTATCTCCTTAGATAATTTTTTTTCTATTTTATTGATAAAATCTTCAATTAAATCATCAGCTCTATATCTTTTTTTAGAATCTTTATTATCAATTAATGGATCATTAAATGCATCCAAGTGACCACTTGCTTTCCAAGTCGTAGGATGTGAAAAAATAGCTGAATCTATCCCTACAATATTGTCATTAAACTGAGTCATAGACTTCCACCAATATTCTTTTATATTATTTTTTAGTAGAACTCCATTTTGACCATAATCATAAACTGCACTTAATCCATCATAAATTTCACTCGATTGAAAAATGAAACCGTATTCTTTTGCATGTGAAATTATTTTCTTGAATTTTTCTTCAGACATTTAACAAAAATACTATATTCAACATTAATATGATTTTAATTTAATTGAAAAAAACTTTATATAATTCAAGTTATTAATGAAAATCAAATTTATAATTCCACTACTCATATTAATATTTATAAGTATTTCATGTGCAAAGAGAGGGACTCCTGATGGTGGACCTATAGATGAAGCTCCGCCGGAGGTTATTAAAACAGTTCCAGAAAATAATTCAGTATTTTTTAATGATAAAAGAATAAGAATATTTTTTAATGAATATATAAAACTAGAGGATCTTAATTCTCAACTAGTTGTTTCTCCACCAATAGAAAAAAATAAATATTCTATTTTCCCTCAAGGGGGTGCATCTAAATATATTGATATTGATATAAACGAAACATTTACAGATAGCACTACATATGTTTTTAATTTTGGTCAAAGCATAAAAGATAATAATGAAGAAAATGAGTTGCCATTTTATAAATATGCTTTTTCAACGGGTTCATACATTGATTCGTTAGAAATCGATGGAATGATTAATGACAGTTATTCTTCGAAAACGGAAGAATTAATAACAGCTATGTTATATCCCTTCAATAATCAATTTGATGACTCAATTGTATTTAAAAATAAACCTACTTATGTAGCAAGCACACTGGATAGTACCTACTTTAAATTCACAAATCTAAAATCAGGAAAATATCATCTAGTTGCAATTAAAGATTATAATAATAACTTTTTGTTTGATCCTTTACTTGATAAAATTGCATTTTACGATGAAATAGTTGAACTACCAGGTGACTATGAAATTGATTTAAAAATATTTAAAGAAGAACCCTCATTTTTTATTTATAAACCATTTCAAAATTTTTATAACAGAGTAAGTTTTGGATTCAGAGGTAATAAGGAAAATATAAAGATAAAAATCAAAAATAAAAATGCAAAAGAATCTACGGCTATTACATATGAAAAGGATAAGGATACTCTTAATTTTTGGTTCAAAGAATTTGAATATGATACAATACGTATGAGAATTACAAATAAAGATTATGAAGAGGAATACAAGTTATCTTTCCCAAAAAAGAAACTAGATATAGATTCTTTACAAATTGAGACTGACAATAATAATTCAATTGATTTAGGGTCTAAGTTTGTACTAAATAGCAATATTCCATTAAATTCTGTAAATAACAATTACATAAAAATTATTAACAAGGATTCAGTTGAAGTTAGCTTTTCAACAAACATTGAAAATAATAACCGTATTGTATTTGACTTTGAAGTATTACCAAATGATAACTACTTAATTAATTTATTTCCTAATTCAATTATTGATTTTTATGAAAATACGATTGACACTTTACAGTATAATCTTTCCACAAAAAAAACATCTGATTATGGTACTCTTATTATGAATATTTTATCATTAAAAGAATACCCAATTATAGTGGAATTGTTAGATTCAAATGAAAAAATAGTTAAAATAAAATATCTAACAGATGAACTAGATGATTGCATTTTTGAAAATATTAATCCTGGTGATTACAGTATCCGATTAATTCATGATAAAAACAAAAATATGAAATGGGACTCAGGAAATTATTTAAAAAAGATTAATGCAGAAAGAACAATCCATAGCCTAGAAAAAATCAAGATTAGAGCAAATTGGATTATTAGAGAAAGTATCTAATTTATTTCTTCAGGTTTGCTTTAACGTATTCTCTATTAAGTTTTGCAATGTAATCCAATGAGATTCCTTTAGGGCACTCAACGTGACATGCTCCGGTATTGGTACAATTTCCAAAACCTTCTTCATCCATTTGATTAACCATATTCAAAACTCTATCCGTAGCTTCAACTTTACCTTGAGGCAACAAAGAAAATTGAGATACTTTAGCAGAAACAAACAACATTGCAGACGAATTCTTACAACTCGCAACACATGCACCACAACCAATGCAAGTTGCGGCATCAAATGCTTTATCAGCATTTTCCTTTTCAATCGGAATTGTATTAGCGTCAAGAGTATTTCCTGATGTATTAATTGATATAAAGCCACCAGATTGTTGAATTCTGTCAAATGCTGTTCTATCAACTACTAAATCTTTTATTATTGGGAATGCTCTAGCTCTAAAAGGTTCAATATAAATAGTATCACCATCTTTAAATCTTCTCATATGCAATTGGCAAGTTGTAATTAACTTGTCCGGTCCGTGTGGCTCTCCATTTATAAACATTGAGCATGATCCACATATTCCTTCTCTGCAGTCATGATCAAAAGCTACTGGATCACCATCTTCATCAATGATCTTTTCATTTAATACATCCATCATTTCTAGAAAAGACATATCAGGTGAAATATCATCAATCTCATAATCAACAATTTTCCCTTTGGATTGACTATTTTTTTGACGCCATATTTTTAGAAATAACTTCATTTATTTATAAGACCTACTTTTAAGTTCAACATTTTCAAAGTCTAAATGTTCTTTGTGTAATTTTGAAAATTCGATTATGGGATTATACTCCCAAGCTGAAACAAACCTGTAATCATCATCATTTCTTAATGCTTCTCCTTCTTTTGTTTGATATTCTTCTCTGAAGTGACCTCCACAAGACTCATTTCTATTCAAAGCGTCAACTGCAAATAATTCTCCAAGTTCCATGAAATCAGCAACCCTTAGAGCTTTTGCTAAAGATTCATTAAAGGAATTTTTATCACCTGTTACTTTAATATTATTGTAAAAATCCGATCTTAGGTTTTGAATATCTTTTATAGCCTTTTTTAAATCTTTTTCGTTTCTAGACATACCACAGTTATTCCAAATAATTTTACCTAATTTTTTGTGAAAGAAATCAACTGACTTTGATCCCTTATTAGAAATTAATTTTTCTATTTTTTCTTCAACATTCTTTTTTGCTTCATCAAATTCAGGTGTATCATTTGGAATTGGCCCAGTTTTTATATCATCAGCTAAGTAATCGTTTATAGTATTTGGCAATACAAAGTAACCATCAGCCAGTCCTTGCATTAAGGCGGATGCGCCAAGCCTATTAGCTCCATGATCAGAGAAATTAGCTTCTCCGATTGCATAACACCCAGGTATTGTTGTCATTAGATTGTAGTCTACCCAAAGACCTCCCATTGTATAATGCACCGCAGGATAAATCATCATTGGTGTTTTGTACGGATTTTCATCTACAATTTTCTCATACATCTGAAATAAATTTCCATATTTAGCTCTAATAACCCCTTCTCCTAATGATTTAACTAAATCCATATCTTCAGTGTCTAAGCCTTTTACCAAAGCTTTTTCTTTTCCATATCGAATAATTGCGGATGAAAAATCTAAGAAAACTGCTTCACCTGTTTTATTAACACCATATCCAGCATCACATCGTTCTTTAGCAGCTCTTGATGCAACATCTCTTGGCACAAGATTTCCAAAGGCTGGATATCTTCGCTCTAAATAATAATCTCTGTCTTCTTCATTAAGATCGATTGGTTTTAAAGTTCCTTCTCTAATTTTTTTAGCATCTTCAATTTTCTTCGGCACCCATATTCTACCATCATTTCTAAGTGATTCTGACATAAGTGTCAATTTAGATTGATAATCTCCTGAAACAGGAATACAAGTTGGATGGATTTGGGTAAATGATGGATTAGCAAATAAAGCACCTTTTTTGTGAACTTTCCATGCAGCTGAAACATTACTTCCCATTGCATTAGTCGATAAATAAAATAGATTCCCATATCCTCCAGAGGCTAAAACAACCGCATGAGCTGAATGCTTCTCAATTTCACCAGTAATTAAATTTCGTGTAATGATACCACGTGCTTTACCTTCTACCACAACAATATCCATCATTTCATGTCGAGTGAACATTTCAATTTTTCCTCTTGCAACTTGTCTATTCATTGCAGAATAAGCGCCTAGTAGTAATTGTTGTCCTGTTTGACCTTTTGCATAGAATGTTCTTGACACTAGAACGCCTCCGAAAGATCTATTATCCAGAAGTCCTCCATATTCACGAGCAAATGGAACTCCTTGTGCAACGCATTGGTCAATAATGCTAGATGAAACTTCTGCTAATCTGTACACATTAGATTCTCTAGATCTATAATCACCACCTTTTATTGTATCGTAAAAAAGTCTGTAGACAGAATCACCATCTCCCTGATAATTCTTTGCAGCATTAATACCACCTTGAGCAGCAATAGAGTGTGCTCTTCGAGATGAATCCTGAAAACAAAAGGCTTTGACATTGTAACCTTGTTCTGCAAGAGTAGCACATGCAGAGCCTCCAGCTAGACCAGTTCCAACAACAATGATATCAATATTTCTTTTATTAGCGGGGCTTACTAGTCTTACGTCATTTTTATGATTGCTCCATTTTAAATGAAGAGGACCTTTTGGAACCTTTGGGTTTAATAATGAAATGTTTTTTATAGGTTTCAAATCCTTAATAAATGAATGAAGATCTATAGACTTGTTACGAATAATCCTATTCTTTTCTAAATAGTTAGAATCAGTAGATTTGATAGGGTGTCTATTTTCTGCTTTGTGCCAATCAGAGTCCCAATCTTTGAGCTTGCATTTAACACCAGTACTTTTTTTTACTACTTTATGTTTTCCATCATCTAATTTTTGATAATATCTAACGCAAACAGTTAACTCACAATTTTCTGTGTATTCTTCTTTAGGCTTTCTGTAGTTTAAGGAGTACGTAATTTTTTTCATTCACGTGTTAAAATTAATAATAAAAATTAAAATAAAAAAAAATGTGATTAATTATTTTTGTAACACATTATATATGTGTAAATAATATAATTTATGTAACACATAAGAATATATTGATGGTGTTACAAAATCGTGCATTATGTGTTAAAAATGAATAAAAAAATGATAAAGAGCAATGAAACAGAACCCTAATGGAATACCTATACCAAAAGCATAGCTTATTTTTTCAATAGTTGTAGCATACTTGTTATTAGTTCCTAATGACTGAGTTGAAGATGATAAACCATGAACTAAGTGTAAAGCAAGAAATATAAAAGACAGACAATATAAACCAACTCTGACTGGATTTTCAAATTTGTGAATCAATTCCTCATAATATCTATTAGGATCTTCGGGCAGAGACTTTATGTATTTGTAATCCATCTCTGGAACCCAAAAATCGTAAAAATGTAATACTAAAAAAGATAGAATTACTATACCTGATATAATCATATTCCTAGAAACAAACATTGAGTTTTTGGATCCCTTGTACATAGCGTATGTGACAGGTCTCGCCTTTCTATTTTGCCATTCTAAAACAAAACCCATAACGAAATGAAAAAGCACTCCTGCAATTAAAACTGGTTGCAATACAAATTGAACTAAAGGGTTGTTGCCCATGAAATGGGATAACATATTAAATATATCCTCACTAAAAACAGATGTAATGTTAATTAGAAAGTGTTGGGTTAAAAAAACTATTAAAAAAATCCCCGATAAAGCCATCGCTATTTTTCTACCAATTGAGGATTTAAAAATATTTTTCATGTAAATTTTATAGATTAACAAAATTAATCCACAAACAAATCAGAAACAAGAATTATCAGTTATTTAACTAAAAAACTTTCTTGAAAACTGCTTGTCTTAAATGTATATTTTCCTTTTCCAAAATAAATATTCCCGTCTGAAGCTTTATTTGTTGAAAAACTTAGTTTTTTAAGTTTCTTATCATTGATGTCAGCGTTTAAAATTGGTAATACACTAATAGTATTAAATCCTTTGCTTAGTATTGCATTACCATTATTGAGCACATTTCCTTTTTCATCTAGAATAGAAAATTCTAAATTTTTATCACTTTCACTAAACAAATCAATAATTACTTTTTCATTATAAACTTCATCACTATAATTAGCAGATCTTCCCCAGGATCTAGAAAACTTTAACTCTGATATATCAAGCACGGTTATGTCATTTCCTTTCTTGTATTTTTTTATATAATTATCAAATACATCAAGATTTGTTTTGTAAATAGATCTTCCATGAGTTCCTACTAATAGATCATTTTCTGCATGATGAATGACTAAATCATGAACAGCTACCCTATTCAAATTTTTACTAAAAGGATTCCATGATTCACCACTATCTAGTGATACAAAAACTCCGTTATCAGTACCTACATATAAAACTTTATCGCTATTAATATCTTCTCTTATTACATTAACAGGTGAAAGAGGCAGATTTGAGGAAATATTCTTCCATGTTTCTCCATTGTTAGTGCTAACAAAAACGTAAGGATTAAAATCATTATACCTGTAACCATTCAGAGTAATATAAATTTTATTACTGTCAATTTTTGAAAAAATCACTCTACTAACCCACAAATCTTTTGGAAGACTATTTCCAATTTCTTTCCATGTATTTCCAGAATTTTCAGTTAAAATAACCTTTCCATCATCTGATCCAACTACTATCTTACCAAATGAAAAAATTGACTCATCAAATGATGCAATAGTTCCATAAGGCACATTTCCTTTTTTACCTCCTTGAGTTAAATCTCCTGAGATATTTTCCCAATCATCTCCCTTATTAAATGACCTGTGCAGCTTATTGCTTCCAAAATAAATTATATCCTGATTATGCGGTGATATTAATATTGGAGTTTGCCAGTTAAATCTTAATGGCGATTCACCAAGTTTATGTTTAGGCTTAATATTTTTTCTGCTTTCCTTTGATAAGTTTAGTCTGTAATAGTTACCAAATTGTAAACCAGTGTAAACTATATTATTATCTCTACTGTCAATTTGAATATGCATACCATCACCTCCCATAATTTTTGTCCAGTTGTTATGTCCTGAGTCATACCAAGATGGTGATTCGACAGATGTGTTTTTTGCCATCCATACTCCATTATCTTGTAATCCACCATAAACATTATACGGTTCAGAATTATCTACATTAATTGCGTAAAATTGCCCAACTGAAGGTTGATTCAACTTAATCCAATTTTCTCCTTGATCGTATGAGATATTTACACCACCATCATTTCCAAGAACTAAGTGATTAGTATTTTCTGGATTTATCCATAAATCATGATGATCAACATGGACATTACTTGCACCTATTCTAGTATATGTTTTACCTGAATCATTTGATTTAATTATCGGAACACCATAAATATAAATCTGATTAGAATCTTTAGGTGAAACATGAATTCTGCCAAAGTAGTAGCCATAACTATTGTAAACTCCATCTAAGTATTCATCATTTTGTTTAGTCCAGGTAATTCCAGAATCAACAGATTTATAAACCTCAGCACCTATTACAGGGGTATCAAAAAGTTCTGCATTTGCATCTGTTAAAAACTTATATAAATCATTAGGAACTAATTGACCTTTTTGAATTTTAACTTTAATAGTTTTTGAGCTTTCATCTCTGGAAAAACCATTTTGTCTTAAAAAATCTTCAAGTTTTTTATCTTCTAACTTTAAGAGTTGATTAACTGTCATGTCCTTGAAATCTATTCTTTTTAAATCAGAATTTTCTGTTGATTTCTCCTCTCTTCTAAATTGATTATCTACAACTGAATATAAAGTATTCGAATCATAAATTGCTAAGCCTATTCTCCCTACTCCTTCTCCTGTTGGGAATCCTGAATTTTCAGTTGTAATTAAATCCCATGTTTTTCCTCCATTTTTAGTTTTATAGATTCCTGAGTCATCTCCACTTCCAATAAAATTCCATGCAGTTCTACTTCTTTCCCAAAAAGCAGCATATTGTATATTAAAATCTTTTGGATCTGATATTAAATCAATAGCTCCTGTATTATTATTTACAAATAAAGATTTATTCCAGTTTTTACCTCCGTCATAGGTAACAAAAATTCCTCTTTCTTCATTTTCTGAATATAAATGACCAATAACAGCAACTACGACATGATCGCTATTTTCAGGATTAATCATAACTCTACTTATATGGTGAGAATCTCTTAGTCCTACATTAGTCCATGTTTTTCCATTATCAGTTGATTTTAATATACCAATCCCGGGATATGAAGATCTAGATGAGTTACTTTCCCCTGTACCAACATAAATTGTTCTAGAATTCCAATCAATATCAAAATCTCCTATATTTTGAGTAATACTATTATCCATTATCGGATTAAAGGTTGTACCATTATTTAATGTATGCCACAAACCACCAGATGCATATGCAACATAAAACTCAGTTGTATTTTTAGGGTTTACCTCTAAGTCAGTTACTCGACCGCTCATAACACTAGGTCCTATGTTTGTAAAATCAATGTTTTTAACTATCGATTTTTGTAGATCAATTTTATATTGGTTTTCAGACTTTTCAATCATCTCATAAGATGTATTGGCATTTTGAGAAAATCCGAGATATGAAACTAAAAGGAGTGCAAAAAGTATCTTTTTCATCTTAATTTATTTTATAAATTTGGGTAATTACCGTTTATGAAATATAGTCAAATTGATAATACCCTTTTTATTAAAAATCGAAAAAATTTCACTAATAAGCTAAATGCTAACAGTGTTGCTTTTTTTAATTCAAATGATATCTATCCTGTAAGTGCGGACTCTACACTTCCTTTCGAACAACATAGAGATATATTTTACCTAAGCGGCATCGATCAAGAGGAAAGTATTTTAGTATTATTCCCTGATTCGATAAATGAAAGTTTTAAAGAAATTCTTTTTATAAGGGAAACCAATGATCATATTGTACACTGGGAAGGAGAAAAATTAACCAAATCTGACGCCTTTGAAATTTCTGGCATTAAGAATGTTCATTGGCTTGGGGAATTTGATAAAATTTTAGGTAAAATATTAAAAGAAGTTGACCACGTTTATATTAATACCAACGAGCATTACAGACAAAATGTTGAAACTCAAACAAGAGAAGATCGTTTTATTGAAAAACTCAAAAATTTTGGTGGTTTAAGCTTTAAAAAAAGTAATCCAATTCTTCAATATCAGAGATCTGTCAAAGATGAAATTGAATTAAGTCTTATTAAAAAGGCCTGTGAAATAACTAAAAAAGGATTTGAAAGAGTTTTGGGATTTGTAGAGCCTGGTGTTTGGGAGTATGAAATTGAAGCTGAATTCTCTCACGAATTTTTAAAAAACAGATCTAAAAGATTTGCATATACACCTATAATAGCATCTGGAAAAAACTCCAATTATCTGCACTATATAAAAAACAATAAACAATGTGTTGATGGAGAAATCATCCTAATGGATGTTGGCGCAGAATATGCGAATTATTCTAGTGATATGACACGAACTATTCCAGTTAATGGAAGATTTACTGAAAGACAAAAGACAGTTTATAATGCTGTTTTAAATGTTAAAAATGAAGTTACGAAACTACTTAGACCAGGCATCTTATGGGCTGACTATCACAAAGAAGTTGGTAAAATCATGACATCTGAACTTTTAAGAATTAATTTATTAGACAAGTCTGACGTTCAGAACGAAACAAAAAATAAACCAGCTTATAAAAAATATTTTAGCCATGGCACATCTCATCACCTAGGTCTTGACACACATGATTATTGTGACTTAAAAATACCTTTCGAGAAAAACAATGTTTTAACGGTAGAGCCAGGTATTTATATTATGGAGGAAGAATTTGGAATAAGACTAGAAGATGATGTTGTAATTAATGATTCTGGTGATCCTACAAATTTAATGATAGATATACCAATTGAAATTGACCACATTGAATCATTAATGAATTCAAAATAAATATTCATTCTTAATAAATCAAAAAGATTTCCAACCCATTGAAGTTATAGGAGTTGTTTTACCATCTCTTGTAATTAAATTTGTATTACTCTCCTTTGTGATATACCCAATTACAGTTAATTCATTGTTTTGCTCTATTTTCTTTAAATCTTTTGAGTCGATGGTAAACAACAATTCATAATCTTCGCCACCTGAGAGTGCAATTGTGCTCGCTTCAAGTTTAAATTCTTCACATGTCTCAACTGTTTCTTGTGAAATAGGTAGTTTATCCTCATAAATAATGCAGCCATTTCCAGAATTTTTAGTCAAGTGTATTATTTCAGATGAAAGTCCGTCACTAATGTCAATCATTGAAGTTGGTTTGATTTTATTTTCTAAAAAGAATTCTATTATCTCGGATTTTGCTTCAGGCTTTAATTGACGTTCAACAACATATTTATATTTTGATAGATCCGGTTTATTATTTGGATTTACTAGGAAGACTTGCTTTTCCCTTTCAAGAACTTGAAGGCCTAAGTATGCTCCACCCAACGAACCAGTCACAACAATTAAATCATTTGGTTTTGATCCAGATCTAGTTACATAACCAGATTTACTAGTACATCCAATTGCAGTTACCGAAATCACTAATCCCTTTAATGATGATGTAGTGTCGCCACCAATTAAATCAACATTATATCTTTTACAAGCGTGTTTGATTCCAGAGTAAAGCTCCTTTATTGATTCCAACTTGAACCTGTTTGAAATAGCTATTGAAACTGTAATTTGTTTTGTTATCCCATACATAGAGCATATGTCAGAGATTGAAGAAACTACAGCTTTGTATCCTAGATGTTTTAGTGGAAAGTATGATAAATCAAAGTGTACACCCTCTACTAACATATCAGTTGAAACAATTGTTTTTTGATTTTTATAATTTAAAATGGCTGCATCATCTCCAATCGACAGTTCTGTACTATCATTAACTATTTCAAAATCTTTAGTAATCAAGTCAATTAATCCAAACTCTCCAATTTGATTTATATCTGTAAGTTTTTCTGAGCTTTTTTCCATATAATTTGCTTGTTTTGGTACAATAATTGGATATTAATGAATTCCAAATTTAGATTATAAATATTTATTAAAGGATTATATTTGCAAAATATGATTAAAGTAGCAGATACAGCAAAGAATCAAGTTTCTAAACTAATGATTGTAGACGGATTTAACCCAAAAGATGATTATATAAGAGTTGGTGTTAAAAGTGGAGGCTGTTCAGGTTTATCATATGAGTTAAATTTTGACAAGAATAAAGAAGATAATGATAAAGTTTTTGAGCACAATGGTATAAAAATTGTTGTTGACAAGAAGAGTTTTCTTTATTTGATAGGTACAACGCTAGAATACTCAGGAGGATTGAATGGAAAAGGTTTTGTTTTTAAAAACCCTAATGCATCAAGAACATGTGGATGTGGCGAGAGTTTTTCTTTATAATTAAGTTATGGCATATACAGAAGAAGAGTTAAAAAAAGAGTTAGAACAACAAGAATACCAATATGGATTCACAACTGATATTGAATCCGAAACATTTCCTGTTGGACTTAACGAGGATATTGTAAGGTCTATTTCAAAGAAGAAAAACGAACCAGAGTGGATGACAAATTGGAGGTTAGAAGCCTATGCTGCATGGAAGAATATGAAAGAGCCTGAATGGGCTAACGTGAATTACGAGAAACCAGATTTTCAAGCTATTTCCTACTTTTCAGCTCCAAAGACAAACAATAAAAAAAGTCTTGACGAAGTTGATCCAGAACTATTAAAAACATTTGATAAGTTGGGTATTTCTATTGAAGAACAGAAAAAACTTTCTGGCGTTGCTGTTGATATTGTTATGGACTCAGTTTCTGTTGCAACTACATTCAGAGAAACGTTAGCAAAAGATGGAATTATATTTTGTTCAATTTCTGATGCCATAAAAGATTACCCAGATTTAGTAAAAAAATACATTGGTAAAGTTATCCCCAAAACAGATAACTTCTATGCAGCACTTAATTCTGCTGTATTTTCTGATGGTTCCTTTTGTTACATTCCTAAAGGAGTTAAATGTCCAATGGAACTGTCAACATATTTTAGAATCAATCAAGCAGGAACCGGTCAATTTGAAAGAACACTTGTTATAGCTGATGAGGGTAGTTATGTTAGTTATCTTGAAGGGTGTACCGCACCAAGCAGAGATGAAAATCAACTTCATGCTGCAGTTGTAGAATTGATTGCATTAGATGATGCAGAAATTAAATATTCTACTGTCCAAAACTGGTATCCAGGTAACAAGAACGGTAAAGGAGGGGTATTCAATTTTGTAACTAAAAGAGGATTGTGTAACAAGAACTCTAAAATTTCATGGACACAAGTTGAAACTGGATCTGCAGTTACTTGGAAATATCCATCATGTATATTAAAAGGTGATAATAGTATAGGTGAATTTTATTCAATTGCTGTCACTAATAATTATCAGCAAGCTGATACTGGAACTAAGATGATTCATTTAGGAAAAAACACCAAAAGCACAATTATTAGTAAGGGTATTTCTGCTGGAAAATCCCAAAATAGTTATAGAGGCTTAGTTCATGTAGGTAAAAGAGCAGAAAATGCAAGAAATTTCTCACAGTGTGACTCACTTTTAATGGGTAACAAGTGTGGTGCCCACACATTCCCATATATCGAAGCAAAAAACAAAACCGCTCAAATTGAGCATGAAGCAACTACAAGTAAAATTGGTGAAGATCAAATTTTTTATTGTAATCAAAGAGGGATAGATGTTGAAAAAGCTATCGCTCTAATTGTTAACGGTTTTAGTAAAGAAGTATTAAATAAGCTTCCAATGGAGTTTGCTGTTGAAGCTCAAAAATTATTAGAAATATCATTGGAAGGTTCAGTTGGTTAAAATTTTATTATGTTAAAAATTGAAAATTTACATGTTAGTGTTGAGGGTAAAGAGATTCTCAAAGGTGTTAGCCTGGAAGTTAAAAAAGGTGAAATTCATGCAATAATGGGTCCTAATGGATCTGGGAAAAGTACTCTTTCCTCAGTAATTGCTGGCAATGAAGATTATGAAGTAACAAAAGGAAATATTTACTTTAATAATGAAAATATTGAAGATCTTTCTGCAGAGGAAAGAGCACATAAGGGTATTTTTATGTCTTTTCAGTACCCAGTGGAAATACCTGGGATAACTGTTACAAACTTTATTAAAACAGCAATAAACTCTAATTTAAAAGCTAGAGGACTTAAAGAAATGCCTGCTAACGAAATGTTAAAAAAAATTAGAGAAAAGGCTGATCTTTTAGAGATTGATTCTAGATTTCTTTCTAGATCACTGAATGAAGGTTTTTCCGGTGGTGAAAAGAAAAGAAATGAAATTTTTCAAATGGCCATGTTAGAACCTACATTGGCAATTTTAGATGAAACAGATTCTGGACTTGATATAGATGCGCTAAGGATTGTAGCTAGCGGAGTTAATAAACTAAAAAATAAAGATAATGCTACAGTGGTTATAACTCACTATCAAAGATTGTTAGACCATATAATCCCTGATTATGTTCATGTTCTTCAAGATGGAAAAATTGCTAGATCGGGGGATAAAGACCTTGCTTTACAGTTAGAAGAGAAGGGTTATGATTGGATATAATTTAAATATATGTCATTAAAAGAAAAACTAGTTTCATCATTTTTAGCATTTGAGCTTGACGCTGATATAAATTCACCTGTGCATGATATCAGATCAAAGTCAATTAAGGAATTTGAAAAAATTGGTTTCCCCGATAGAAAAAATGAATTCTGGAAATATACTCCAATAAAAAAAGTATTGAGTGAAGAACTCACAGTTTTTAAAAAGAAAAGACATCTTATCGATTTTGATAAGGTTAAAGATTTTTTTATTGGTGGAATTGAATCTTACAAAATTATTTTAATTGATGGTGCTTATGATCCATTATGGTCAAATACAACACATAAAGGTGTTGATATTTGCATTTTATCATCTGTTCTTGAAAAAAATAATTATTCAAAT
>Ga0208130_1000651_pt1 | contig 17685 bp, 13 predicted proteins | sample ETNtaG_31_FD_185771 | JGI IMG/M metagenome (GOLD analysis project Ga0208130, IMG submission 185771) | Marine microbial and viral communities from oxygen minimum zone, Eastern Pacific Ocean - ETNP201310SV78 (SPAdes) (version 2) | ecosystem: Environmental > Aquatic > Marine > Oceanic ...
ACATTTCCAGGTCACTATCAAATAATGAGAGGCGAATTTATAGTTGAATAAATGAAATTTAATACTAAAGTAATTCACGGAGGACAAATAAAAGAAAAAGCATATGGTGCTGTAATGCCACCTATTTATCAAACCTCAACATATGCTCAAGCCAGCCCTGGTGAACATAAAGGTTATGAGTATAGTAGAACCCAAAACCCAACAAGACACGCATTAGAGAGATCAATCGCTAGTTTAGAAAATGCCAAATATGGTTTAGGATTCAGTTCTGGGCTTTCAGCAATTGATGCAATTATGAAATTATTCAAATCTGGTGATGAAATTATTTCAACAAATGACTTATACGGTGGATCATATCGACTATTCAATAAGATTTATAAAAAGTTTGGTTTGAAATTCATCTTTACCGATTTGAGAGACTTAAGTAATGTTGAGAATTTAATTAATGATAAAACAAAATTAATTTGGGTAGAGACACCAACTAATCCAATGATAAATGTTATTGACATAAAAGGGCTGTCTGATATTTGTAAATCAAATAATATTCTTTTAGGTGTTGATAACACATTTTCAACTCCATATCTTCAAAAACCAATTGATTTAGGAGCTGATATAGTTATGCATTCTGCAACTAAATTTCTTGCTGGACACAGTGATGTGATATTAGGCCTTTTGGCAGTATCAAATGATGAACTTGCTGAAAAATTATATTTCATGCAAAATTCAAGCGGAGCAATATGTGGACCAATGGACTCATTTTTAACATTAAGAGGAATAAAAACATTACATGTAAGAATGGATAGACATTGCGAAAATGCATCTAAAATTGCTGAATTCTTAGATGGTCATGCATCTGTAGATAAACTATATTGGCCTGGATTAAAACAACATCGAAATCATGATGTGGCCACTCGTCAAATGAAGAATTTTGGAGGTATGATTTCATTTACAGTCAAAAATGGAAATTTTGAAAAAGTAAAAAAAATAACAAGTAATTTCAAGGTTTTCACTCTAGCAGAATCATTAGGAGGTGTTGAAAGCTTAGTTAATCATCCAGCCACTATGACTCACGCTTCAATTCCAAAAGAGGAAAGAGATAAAACTGGTATTGTAGATTCATTGATTAGGCTCAGTGTTGGAATTGAAGATGTCAAAGATCTAATTGATGATCTTGAACAAGCAATTGGTTAATTATGACTAATTTTGTATAAATCATTGTAAATGAATAAAATAATTAACCAATTTTTAGCTGAAATAGATAATAGAAATTCTCATGAGCCAGAATTTATGCAAGCCGTTAAAGAGGTTTCTGAAGATTTGATCCCATATATAGTTAGCCAAGATATTTATCATGGTAAAAACATTTTAATGAGGATGGTTGAGCCGGAACGAGTTGTAATGTTTAGAGTAAATTGGATTGATGATAACGGTGAAATTAGAGTTAACAGAGGATATAGAGTTGAAATGAACTCAGCAATAGGTCCGTACAAAGGAGGATTAAGATTTCATCCCAGTGTTAACCTAAGTATTCTAAAATTTTTAGCATTTGAACAAGTTTTTAAGAATAGTTTAACAACACTTCCAATGGGTGGTGGTAAGGGAGGAGCAGATTTTGATCCTAAAAATAAATCAGATGGGGAAGTGATGAGATTTTGTCAAAGCTTTATGACAGAACTTTTCAGGCATATTGGTCCTAATACTGATATACCAGCTGGAGATATAGGAGTTGGAGGAAGAGAAATTGGATATTTATTTGGACAATATAAAAGGTTGAAAAATGAGTTTACAGGTGTTTTAACTGGGAAAGGTGTATCCTGGGGAGGGTCACTAATTAGACCTGAGGCAACAGGATATGGAACTGTATATTTTGCTGAAGATATGCTAAATCACATAGGTGATAGTATTAAAGGTAAGACTGTGACAATCTCTGGATCGGGTAATGTAGCACAGTATGCAGCTGAAAAATGTCTTCATCTAGGAGCTAAGGTTCTTACAATGTCTGATTCATCAGGGTATATTTATGATAAAGAAGGAATTAATGAAGAAAAGTTAAATCACATCATGGATATTAAAAATAATAAACGTGGTAGAATTTCTGAATACGTAAAGAAATATCCAAAAGCTGAATTCATAAAAGGTAAAAAACCATGGGCAGTTAAATGCGATGTTGCACTTCCCTCAGCTACTCAAAACGAAGTAAATGGCACAGACGCTAAAACGCTACTCAAAAATGGTTGCATATGTGTTGCAGAAGGCGCAAATATGCCATGTGATCACAATGCTATAAAACAATTTAAGGATAATAAAATTTTATTTGCACCTGGAAAAGCCTCTAATGCAGGAGGAGTTGCTGTATCTGGTCTTGAAATGGCTCAAAATTCCTTAAGATATTCATGGACTAGAGAAGAAGTAGATGAAAAACTTAAAGAAATTATGATAAAAATCCATAAAAAATGTCTGAAATATGGAAAAGAGAAAGATTATGTAGATTATGGAAAGGGTGCTAATATTTCATCATTTATAAAAGTTGCTGATGCAATGCTTGCTCAAGGCGTTGTTTAAATCATATCAATGCTTACCAATTCTGAAGCGATAATTTTAGGTTATATAAATTATTCTGAAACTAGTATAATTCTAAAAGCATATACAAAAGACTTTGGTTTTAAATCATTTATTATAAGGGGAATACGAACAAAAAAAAAGAAAAAAATAACACTTGGGCAACTTCAGCCTTTAACAATTCTTGATATTGAATTCAATAATACCAAAAACAATAAACTATCATATTTAAAAACAATTAAAGTTATTGAACCTTTTACCTCAATTAATAATGATATCATCAAGATAAATATCTGTCTTTTTTTAGCTGAATTTCTTTCTAAAACTTTAAAAATTGACCTTAAAAATACACAGCTTTTTGAATTTATAAAGCAAAGTTTACTTTGGTTCGATAACTCTGAAAAAGCGCCTAATTTTCATTTACTCTTTATTCTTAAACTTTCTGATTACCTAGGGATATTGCCTAAATACTCGTCTGATGAGTCTTTATTTTTTGATATTGAAAATGGAATTTTTACAAATACACCTTTGTCAAAAAAATATGTTAAAGGTCAAGTTGTAGAGGATCTACAGAATATTTTGGGCATAAAATTTGATTATAATAATAAAGTTTTAACAAACATTAACCAAAGAAAAGACATGCTTAACTTTTTAATTTTATATTATGAATTTCATGTTTCTGGTTTTATTAGACCTAAATCTGTTGATATCCTAAATGAAGTATTTTCATAATATATTATCACTCTTATTTATTCTATTTTTTTCTGAAGTTCTTTCTCAAAAAATTACACTCGTGGACTCAACTAGCGGAAGACCAATTCGAGGAGTATTAGTCTTTGATTCTGAAAGAACAACTAGGGCAGTTTCAAATAGAAATGGATTAGTTAATTTAAACAACTTTAAAGATTCTGATTCAATTTTTTTTACTCACATAGTTTATGAGAGAAAAACTTTACTCTACAATTCATTAAAAGAAGGTGATAATATAATTCTATCGCCTAAAGCTTTAGGTTTAAATGAAGTTGTTCTTTCCGTTTCAAGAAATATGCAAAATGTAATGACTCTTTCAAGGAAAGTTTCAGTTATAAACAGAAGTAGTACAAACTTAGATATACCTAGAAATACAGCTGAAATGCTCTATCATGGTGGTGGAATTCATGTTCAAAAATCACAAAGTGGCGGTGGAAGTCCTGTAATAAGGGGCTTTGAAGCAAACAGAGTTTTATTGGTTGTTGATGGTGTTAGAATGAATAATGCTATATATAGATCTGGTCACGTACATAATGCTATTTCCATTGATGCAAATTCTCTAGAGAGAACTGAAGTGATATTTGGTCCATCCTCAGTTGGATATGGTTCTGATGCCCTTGGAGGTGTAATTCATTTTTACACGAAAACACCAAGGCTTGATAAAGAAGAAGTGATTGATTACAAAAAATCAATTTCTTACAACTTGAGAGATCAATCAAAGGTCAATAATTATTCGCTTGAACTAAGTAGAAAAAACTGGGCTAGCTATACAAGTTATACCAAATCTTATTTTGGTGATATTCATATGGGTAAAGTTAGAAATCATGGATACGAAGATTGGGGGTTAGTAAATTACTACTCAAAAAATATTAATGGAGAATTTTTTGAAAATCAATCTATAAACAACAATCCAAACTTGCAAAGAAATACATCGTACAAACAAAAAGACCTAATACAAAAATTCAATTTTAAAATATCTAAAACTGCAAGATTGATTTTAAATTTTCAGTTTTCAGAATCATCAAACATAAATAGATTTGATAAGCTGAGTGAAAAAAATGAAGAGGGAAAATTAAAATTTGCGGAGTGGTATTATGGACCACAAAAAAGATCCTTTATTTCTTCTAAACTAAGTTTTCAAAGTAAAAAATTATTTGACAGAGCAGATATAATATTTGCATACCAAAAAATTGATGAAAGCAGAAATAAAAGAAAATTTGGTTCAAACTTATTGAATATTCAAGATGAGAATTTAAATGTTTTCTCTGTAAACTCTGACTTTTTCAAAAGAATCGATAGACAAAAATCAATAGCATATGGACTAGAGTTAACAAATAACAAATTAGATTCTGATGGATTTGAATCATTAGTTAATTCTAACAATTTAAACAAGTCTATTTCCAGATATCCTAATGATGGAAGTAGCTATAAATCAGTAGCTGGATATTTTAATTACAAAAGATTTATAAATAGAAATACCAATTATGATTTTGGACTGAGAATTTCAACAATTAGCATCAAAGCTAATTGGGATTATGATTTCTTCAATTCAGACTATGATGACAAGTATAATACGTTATTTTTTCAGCAATTTGATGGATTAGAAATGAATAACTCATCTTTAACCGGAAGTTTAGGAATTGTACATAGAATGAATGATTTTAATAAAATATCGTTTAATATTTCAAGTGGATTTAGATCTCCAAATATTGATGATATAGGAAAAATAAGAGAAAACTCAGGAATATTGAATGTTCCTAACATGGAATTAAAACCTGAATATGTTTATACTCTGGATTTTGGATGGTCAAAGTTCAATAAAAACTTTAGAACTAATTTCAATATTTATTATACAATTTTGAATGGAACAATAGGACGTGATTATTATATGGGAGAGGGCAATAGAATACTTTATGATGAAGAACTAGTTCAAACGATGGCGAATTTTAATTTAGGTAATTCTAATGTGTATGGTGGAAACTTTGAATTAAAAGCAAGAGTTTTAGATAATATTCTTATAAATGGAAGTATAACTTACACAAAAGGCTCAACCTTAAAGGACATGCTCCCAATGCCTTCAATTCCTCCTCTTTTTGGTAGTATTAAACTAAAACTAATGAATGAAAAATCACAATATCAATTATCATACAGGTTTTCTAGCTCAAAAGATGCATCTTCATACAGTATAGGTGGTGAGGATGGTTTAGATGAAACGCCTTTGATAGTAGACTCAAATGGAAACATTCAGTATGTTGGTATGCCTGCATGGGGGGTTTTTCAACTATCAAGCTTGTTCAAGACCACAATTTTAAAAAGACCTATTGATTTTAAGATAATATTAGATAATATTTTTGATATTCATTACAGAGAATTTGCATCTGGAATTTCATCACCAGGTAGATCATTAAACTTGGTGGCTATTTTCAATTAAGTCCTGTTTATTATCCATAAATTACATTAAAATTAATTACTTTCGTTTTTTGATTTTTTATGTCATTTAAAGAATATAAAACATTAGATCTAATTAAGGTTTCTGACCATATTTCCTCTTTTTGGAAAGTTGATAAAACATTTGAAAAGAGTATTTCAACCAGAAATAAAAAAGAATTCATTTTCTATGAGGGTCCCCCCTCAGCGAATGGAATGCCCGGGATTCATCATGTGATGGCCAGAGCAATTAAGGATATCTTTTGTAGATATAAAACTCTGAAAGGTTTCAAAGTAAACAGAAAAGCTGGTTGGGATACTCACGGACTTCCAATTGAACTTGGTGTAGAAAAAGAATTAAATATTTCTAAAGAGGACATTGGATCAAAGATTAGTATCAAAGATTATAATGAGGCATGTAAAAAAGCCGTGATGAAATATACAGATGTGTGGAATGATCTAACTAAAAGAATAGGTTATTGGGTAGATATGGATGATCCTTACATTACCTATAAATCTAAATATATAGAGTCTGTTTGGTGGTTATTAAAAGACTTACACGAAAAAAAGTTAATATATAAAGGGTATAGTGTACAGCCCTATTCTCCTAAAGCTGGAACGGGACTTAGCTCACATGAGCTAAATCAACCAGGGACTTATCAAGATATTACAGATACAACTGTAACTGCACAATTTGAATGTATAGATGAATCAGTCCCTGATTTTTTAAAAAAATATTCTAAAATTTTTGTTCTAGCATGGACTACAACGCCATGGACATTACCTTCAAATACAGCATTAACAGTTGGTGAAAAAATTGAATATTGTTTAATTAAGACATTTAATTTATATACACATCAACCAATAAATGTTGTATTAGCAAAAGAATTGATAACTAAAGTTTTTAAAATAAACTTTAAAGAGGTCTCAAACGAAGATGAATTGATTTTTAATAGTGATAAAGAAATTCCATACATGCTAATGGAAACATTTTTAGGAAAGCAAATTGTTGGAATGAAATATCATCAAATTTGGGATGATGCTCCTCTTCCAAATGATAGTCCAGAAAATGCATTTAGATTAATAGCTGGTGATTTTGTTACCACTGAGGATGGTACTGGTATTGTACATACCGCACCAACATTTGGTGCAGATGATGCTATCGCAGCAAGAAATGCTAAACCAGAAGTTCCTCCAATGCTAATTAAAAATAAAAATGATGATCTTGTTCCTCTTGTTGATCTCCAAGGAAAATTTGTAAAAGAATTAGGGTTTTTAGGTGGAAAATTTGTTAAAAACGAATATTATGACAAGGGAAAAGCACCAGAACGTTCAGTTGATGTTGAAATTGCAATTAAACTTAAAGAACAAAACAAAGCATTTAGAGTAGAAAAATATACTCACAGTTATCCAAATTGCTGGAGAACTGATAAACCAGTTCTATACTATCCTTTAAACTCATGGTTTATTAAAGTAACCGAAAAAAGAGATGAATTAATTGCCTTGAATAATAAAATTAATTGGAAGCCAAAGTCAACTGGTGAAGGTAGATTCGGTAACTGGCTGAATAATGCAAATGATTGGAATCTTTCAAGATCAAGATTTTGGGGAATCCCTTTACCCATATGGAAATCTGAGGATGGATCAGAAACAAAAGTTATTGGATCCATTGAACAGTTAATAACTGAAATCAATCATTCAGTAGAAAATGGAAATATGAATTCAAATCCTTTTGATGATTTTGAAATTGGGGACATGAGTGATGAAAACTATGACAAAATTGATCTTCATAAACATACTATTGATGATATAGTTTTGACATCTGGTTCAAAAAAGAAAATGTACAGGGAAAGCGATTTGATCGATGTCTGGTTTGACTCCGGTGCAATGCCATATGCTCAATGGCATTATCCTTTTGAAAATAAAAATTATATAGATGATAACAAGTTCTTCCCAGCTGATTATATTGCTGAGGGAGTTGATCAAACTCGAGGGTGGTTTTATACTTTACATGTAATAGGAACATTGGTATTCAATTCTAATTCATATAAAAATGTTATCTCAAATGGTCTAGTTTTAGATAAGAATGGACAAAAAATGTCGAAAAGGCTAGGTAATGCAGTAGATCCTTTTGAGACTTTAGATAAGTTTGGACCAGATGCAACTAGATGGTATATGATTTCAAATTCTAATCCATGGGATAACTTAAAATTTGATGTTAGTGGAATTGAAGAGGTAAGAAGAAAGTTTTTTGGAACCCTTCACAACATATATTCATTTTTTAGTCTTTATGCCAATATTGATGAATTTAAAAATGAAGAAAAAATTATTGATTATAAGGAGAGATGTGAGCTAGACAGATGGATTATATCTGAGTTAAACACACTTGTTAAAGAAGTAAATGATGCATATGAAAATTATGAGCCTACTAAATCAGCCAGGCTTATTTCGAAATTCGTTCAAGATAACCTAAGCAATTGGTATGTTAGATTGTCTAGAAGAAGATTTTGGAAAGGTGAATACAATACTGATAAAATTGCAGCATTCCAAACGCTATTAGAATGCTTAAAAACAGTGTCAATTTTATCTTCTCCAATAAGTCCATTCTTTATGGATAATTTATTTCAAGATTTGACTATGAATAATGAATCTGTGCATTTAACTGATTTTCCTAACTACTCAGAATCATTAATAAATAAAGAATTACAAACAAAAATTAGAAAATCTCAAGAAATATGCTCACTTGCTTTGTCATTGAGAAAAAAAGAAAAAATTAAAGTTAGACAGCCTTTAAATAAAATAATTATTCCTTATAGAAATGATCTGGAAAAAGAAAGCCTAATAGATATTTCCGAATTTATAAAATCTGAAATTAATGTTAAAAATGTGGAACTTGTTGGAGATTCTTCTAAAATTTTAGTAAAAAAAGCTAAACCAAATTTTAAATTATTGGGTCCAAAGTTTGGAAAGGATTTGAAAATTGTTAGCTCTATTATTAATAATTTAAAATCAGCTGAAATTGAGAAAATTGAAAATGAAAAAGCATTGGTTTTAGAAAATAATATTGAAATTTTATTAGAGGATATTGAAATTTATTTTGAAGACATTGAAGGCTGGCAAGTAGTTTCAGAAAATGGTACTACTATAGCATTAGATACAAATATTAATGAAGAATTAAAAAACGAGGGGATAGCTCGAGAAATAGTTAATAGAATTCAAAATTTCAGAAAAGATTCTGGTTTTAATGTTAGTGATAAAATTATTATAGAAATTGAAAACAATAATTTAATTGAAAAAGCTATTTTTGAAAATATTGACTATATTAAAAATGAAACTTTAGCTGTTGATTTAAATTTTAAACAAACTTTAATCAACGCCCAAGAGTTTGAATTTGATAACTTAAATATTAAAATAAAAATTTTTAAAAAAACATAAAATGAAAAAGGATAACCTGGTTGTAAGATACTCTGATAAAGATTTAGGGAGTTTTAAAAAAATAATTGAAGAAAAAATTGTAAAAGCTCAAAGAGATTTAGAGCTTATTAGAAGTGCATATATGAATGATGGCAACAATGGGACAGAAGATACATCTCCAACTTTTAAAGCATTTGAAGAAGGTTCACAAACAATGTCTAAGGAAGCTAATACACAACTTGCAATAAGACAAGAAAAGTTCATAAGAGATTTAAAAAATGCTCTAATTAGAATTGAAAATAAAACTTATGGGATTTGCAGAATTACAGGAAAATTAATCTCCAAAAAAAGATTAAAACTTGTACCGCACGCAACACTCAGTATTGAAGCAAAAAATAACCAATCTTAGGAAAAGATACTATGAAAATCAATGATTTTCTTACAAGAATGTGGAATGATTACTCTGATTTAAATCCACATATCAATAAGGTTTTGGATTTAATAAAAGAAAAAGAATCGAAGACTATAATTAACGATCACATAGCTTTAAGAACTTTCAATCACAAAAAAATTAATAGACATGTTCTTTCTAGTTATTTTGTAAAAAATGGTTACAAGCCAATTGAAGATTTAACGTTCACTGAAAAAAAACTCAAAGCAACTTATTATTTACATTCAGATCCAACATTACCAAGAATTTTTATTAGCGAACTTTTACTAGAAAATTTTTCAGAAAAACTTCAAAAATCAATCAATAATAAAATCGATGAAATCGACGTTAACTCGATTTCTGACCCTGAGTTCTTGACATCTGGTATTCCATGGTCACCAATTGATTATAATACATATAAAGAAATACAATCTGAATCGGATTATGCTTCCTGGGTTCTTGCAATGGGCTATATAGCAAACCACTTTACAGTTAGTGTAACTGATTGTTCATTCTTTAAGAATTTAACTCAATTAAACACTTATTTAAAAGAAAACGGGTTTGATATTAATTCATCAGGGGGAGAAATTAAAGGTTCTGTTAGTCAAGGATTAGAACAATCATCAATTATGTCTAAAGAGATTGAGGTAAAATTTTCTGATGGATTATACAAAGTCCCAGGATGTTATTATGAGTTTGCATACAGGTACAATAATTTTGATGGTTTTATAACCAAATCCGCTAATCATATTTTTGAAAGTACTAATGAAAAGTCAAAAGATTAGTTTTTATAAATGTTTAGCTATAGTCGCTTTCATTTTATTTTGTGACCAATTTCTCAAAGTATATATTAAATTAAATTTTCCTCTTACAATTTATGGACAAGATCCAATATTTGACTTGGGTTGGTTTAAGCTTTTATTTATTGAAAATAAAGGGATGGCTTGGGGAGCTCAAATAAGCGATTTTATACCATTTATCAGTGAAGAGAATGGAAAATTATTTCTTACCCTATTTAGAATCGTTGCTATTGGCTTCATCTTTTACTGGCTTAAAAAAACAATTGAGGATAATTCTAGTAAATTATTCAGTATATCCCTTTCACTAATATTAGCGGGGGCTATAGGAAACGTTATTGACTCAGTGTTTTATGGCTATTTTTTTACTGAAAGTTATTTTCAAATAGCTTCTTTCTCACCTGGAAATGGATATAGTTCTATTTTTTATGGAAATGTGGTAGATATGTTCCAATTTCCCTTGTTTACTTGGACATGGCCATCATTTTTACCATTTATTGGTGGAAATGAATTTACATTCTTTGAGCCCGTTTTTAACATTGCTGATTCAGCAATTTCTATTGGAATTTTTATGATGATTGTTTTTAATAAAACTTTCTTTAAAGAAAACTAAAAATCTTGTTTGGCGTTACGCAGTAGTCTATTTTTATATCATTCTCATCAATTCCTTCAATATAATTTTCAGGTTCATATAAAGACAGGCCTATTTTGATAGTTTTTTTAGATAAATTACTTAAAAATCTATCATAAAAACCTTTTCCATAACCAACTCTGCTGCCTTTTTTATCATAACTAAGCAAAGGGACAAATACCACATCGATAAGATTATTTTTTATTTTTTTTCCATTTTTAGGCTCTGGTATTCCATATTTATTTAATTCTAAAATGACGTCATCATCCAAAATATAATTAGTTAAACTATAGTCTTTAAAATTTGATTTTGAAATTATAACTTGTTTCTGTCTTCCGTTAATGATATTAATTATTGGATTTGTATCAATTTCTTTATTTTTTTCAATTGATAAAAAAACGTGGTAGTTATGATATTCCCAAATGTCTAAATTCAAACAATTGTTTGCAATTTTTACACTTGAATCTAATAAGTCATCTTCAGATAAATTGTCTCTTAATGAGCGATATTTTTTTCTGGCTTCAAATTTGTCCATTATCTAAATCTAAACAAATAAAATAATTATTTTAGTCAAGTGTCTGATACATCTAAATTAATGCTTAAAACAATACCTGAATTGCCAGGTGTGTATCAGTTTTTAAATAAGAATAAAAAAATTATCTATGTTGGAAAAGCAATTAATCTTAAAAAAAGAGTAAAATCATATTTTCAAAAAAATATAAAATCTCGAAAAACCATAAATCTGGTTAAAAATATTGATAGTATTGAGCATGTTGTTGTTCAATCTGAATCTGATGCTCTTCTTCTTGAAAATTCACTAATTAAAAAAAATCAACCTAAATACAACATATTGCTGAGAGATGATAAAACCTATCCTTGGATATGCATAAAAAATGAAAGATTTCCTAGAGTTTTTTTAACTAGAAAATTAATTAAAGATGGTTCAGAATATTATGGGCCATACACCAATATCAAAGTAATAAATGTCCTGCTAAACATAATTAGAACATTATACCCTATAAGGAACGGTAATTATAATTTTTCAGAAAGACAAATAAAAAATAGTAAGAAGGAGTTATTCTTAAAAGTTTTTAAAAAAAATGAACACTCAATTATAATTGGTTTTCATGAAAGTGGAGACAAAAAAGTTAGTGAAAGTCTGCTTTCAGAAAACATCTATGATCAGAATATTGTTTTGGTAAGAGAAATTTTGAATGGGAAGTTTAAGAAAGTGAAAAAACTGTTAAGGGAAGAAATGTATGCTCATTCGAATGATATGAACTTTGAAAGAGCTCAAAATATAAAAGAAAAAATTGAAGCATTAGAAAATTACCAGTCTAGATCAACTGTGGTAAGCAAAAAACTTAATAATATTGATGTGTTTTCTATCATTTCTGATTCTGAAAATGCTTACATTAATTATTTACAGATAGCATACGGTAGGGTCATAAGATTTCACAATCAAGAAATTAAAAAGACCTTGGATGAAGATGATGTTGATATACTTAGTTTAGTGATTTTTAACCTAAGGGATAAGTTTAAATCTGAATCTAAAACGATTATTTCACAATATAATCTCAGTAAACAATTAAATGTAAAGTTTATTGTTCCCAAGGCTGGGGATAATAAAAAGCTATTAGAATTATCATTAAAAAATTGTAAAATTTTTAAACTAGAAAGGCTTAAGCAGATTCAAATTCTAGATCCTGAGAGACATAAAAATAGGATAATGAATCAGATGAAAGTTGATTTGAAACTAAAAAATGAACCCAATCACATAGAATGTTTTGATATTTCAAATATTCAGGGTACAAATACTGTTGCTGCATGTGTCGTTTTCATAGATGGAAAGCCTATGAAAAAAATGTACAGGAAATTTATCATTAAAACAGTATCAGGTCCAAATGATTATAAATCAATGGAAGAGGTAATCTATAGGAGATATTCGAGGATGTTAAATGAGAAATTGGATTTGCCTAAGCTGATAGTTATTGATGGCGGCAAGGGTCAATTAAGTTCAGCTGTAAAGAGTTTAAAAGAATTAAAATTATATACAACAATTCCTATTATTGGGATTGCAAAAAGACTGGAGGAGTTATATTACCCAAATGATTCTATACCATTATACTTGAACAAAAAGTCAGAAACTCTAAAAGTAATTCAAAATTTAAGAAATGAAGCGCATAGATTTAGTTTAACTTTTCACAAAAGCAAGCGATCTAAAGATTCTCTCAAATCGGAACTAGATGTAATTCCTGGAATTGGTGAAAAAACTAAATTGAAATTACTCAGAAAGTTTAAGTCAATTTTGCAATTAAAAAAAGTAAGAAAAGAAGAAATTATAAATGAAATTGGAAAAAGTAAAACAAAAAAACTAATAGACTTCTTAGATAGAGAAAGCTAGTTTTATAATTTTGTATTCAAAATGAGACTTATTTCATTTCTTTTATGCTTAATACCTATTAATTTTTGTTTATCACAACAAGAATTTTACGAGAATAAAACTGAAAAACAACTTTATAATTTTAACGCTTTCAAATCAGGTGAAAAACTCGAATATAGATTAAACTATGGGTTTTTTAATGCGAGTTATGCATCCTTAACTTTAAAGGATGAAGTTTTAGATGGTAAAAAAGTATTAAGAGCGACTTCAATTGGAAGAACCACAGGACTTGCTAGATTATTCTTTAAAGTTGATGATATCTATGAAACTTTTTTTCCAAAAGAAAAAGTAAAACCTGTAAAATCCATCAGGGATATATATGAAGGTGGTTATGAGAGGGAAGCTGAAACAATATACGATTACAAAAATAATAAAGCTCTATTTTATGATAAGTTAAAAAACATCAAAAAAGAATTTGATATTCATCCTGATATTCAAGATATTATTTCAACATTTTATTATCTAAGAAAGCATTTTGATATTTCGTCCTTAAAACCAAATGACTTGATTTATGTAGACATTTTTTTTGACAAAGAAATATATCCTTTCAAAATGATGTTTTTGGGTATAGAAAGAATAAAGACTAAATTCGGAATTGTCGAATGCATGAAGCTAAGGCCTTACATGGAGTCAGGAAGAGTTTTTAGAGATAATGAAGGTATTAAGATTTGGGTTACCAATGATGACAACAGAGTTCCAATTAAAGTGAAAGCAGACTTGAGAGTTGGGTCAATTGTTGCTAACTTAGTTTCTTTTAGGGGGCTTGCCAATCCATTTAGAATTGTGGTGAATGAATAGATTTATTTTATTTACAATATTGATTTTTTTGTTTTCATGTGGTGAAAAAAATAGTCAAACAAATATTGAGATCAAAAAAGAAAAGGTTATAAAGGAATATGGATATACTCTGAATAACTATAATGTAAAAAAAGACACAATTGAATCAGGTGATTCATTTGGATTAATTCTAGAAAAGAATAATTTATTTTATCCCAAAATTTATGATATCGTTCAAGAAGCTAAGAAGGTTTTTGATATAAGAAAAATTAATATTGGTAGACCTTACACAATTCTATCTTCAAAAGATTCCTTAAATAAACCTTTAGTCTTTATTTATCAACCTAATCCAATAGACTACATTGTTGTATCATTAGGAGATTCCCTATGGGCAGAAAAAAAACAAAAGGAAGTAAAACTTGTTGAATTTGAAGCAATGGGGACAATTAAAAGCTCATTATCCGAAACAATGCAAGAATTGAAACTAAGCCCCTTGCTGAGTAATGAACTTTCTGAAATTTATGCATGGAACATTGATTTTTTTAGACTTGAAAAAGGGGATAATTTTAAAATTTTATATACATCTAAATACGTAGATGATTCAATATATATAGGTTTAAATCGAATACACAATGCTTATTTTGAACACAGAGGAAAACCTTTTTATGCTATTGAATTTCAAACTGACTCAATAAAAGGTATGTATGAGTATTTTGATGACAAAGGAAAAAATTTGAGAAGAGCATTCTTATTATCACCTGTACAATTTAGCAGAATCTCTTCAAGATATAATTTAAGAAGAAAAATTGCATACTATGGAAAAGTTAAACCACATTATGGAACTGATTTTGCAGCACCAATTGGAACGCCAATAAGATCTACAGCTGCAGGTAGAGTTGTGAAATCAGGATATACAAGAGCTAACGGATACTACGTTACTGTCAGTCATAATGCTACATATTCAACTCAATATTTACACATGAGAAAAAGGGGATTAAAGGTAGGTACATATGTTGAGCAAGGAGATAAAATTGGGGAAATTGGCATGACAGGATTTACATCAGGCCCTCACGTTTGCTATAGATTTTGGAAGAATGGAAGACAAGTTGACCCTCTAAAGCAAAAACTTCCTGAAGCCAAACCAATTTCGGATATATTAAAACAAAAATATCTTACATACATGAGGCCAATTAAGATAAAACTTGATAGTATGGAAGCAAATCTTAACTTTGAAGAAAAATTAATTACTATTCCCTAACAATGTCACTTCACAAGATAAATCCTACAGAAACGAAAGCTTGGAAGAAACTAATTGAGCAAAAACATAATTTATCAACTGAAACATTAAATAGTCTTTTCTCAAAAGAAAGTAATAGATTAAATTATTTATCGATTAAATGGGATTGTTTTGATGTTGATTTCTCTAAAAATATTTTAAATGAGAAGACATTTAACCTTCTTACCGAACTTGCTGAAGAATGTAAAATTTCTGATTCAATTAAAATGTTGTTTAATGGTGATAAAATAAATGAAACGGAAGGAAGATCAGTACTTCACACTGAGTTAAGAAACTTCAAAACATCAAATTCATCAATTGTGGCAGATAGAGAAAAGATTAAAAGTTTTTCATCCAAAATTATTGATGGAACAATTAAGGGGTGTACTGGTAAAAAATTTACTGATGTTGTTAATATAGGTATTGGAGGATCGGACTTAGGTCCAAAAATGGCAGTTGAAGCATTAAAGTTTTATAAAAACTCATTAAATATTCATTTTATTTCTAATGTAGATGGAGACCACAATGAGGAGGTATTAAAAACCTTAAATCCAGAGACAACTTTTTTTATTGTTGTTTCCAAAACATTTACAACTCAAGAAACTCTTACTAATGCAAATCTTGCTAAAAATTGGATTCAAAAAAAATTAGATACCAAAGAAATTCAAAATCATTTTTGTGCAATCTCTACAAATATTGATGCAGTAAAGGATTTTGGAATTGACGAAGAGTATATCTTTAAAATGTATGATTTTGTAGGTGGAAGATTTTCTATGTGGGGTTCCGTTGGACTATCTATTTCAATTTCAATTGGATATGATAACTTCAAAAAGTTTTTAATAGGTGCTGAGAAAATGGATATACATTTTAAAGAATCTCCAATTGAAAAAAATATTCCGATATGTTTAGCGTTAGTTGGTATTTGGAATAGTAATTTTTTGGGTTCACATACACAGGGAATTATCCCATATACAGAATACCTCAATCTACTGCCAAGTTATTTACAGCAGTCTATGATGGAAAGTAACGGAAAAAATATTGATCGGTCTGGTAAAAAAATTAATTATAGTACTGGTAACATAATTTGGGGGGGTACTGGGACAAACACTCAGCACGCATTTTTCCAACTAATTCATCAAGGAGATAAATTAATTCCTTGTGATTTTATTGGTTTTAAAAAATCACTTCACGGAAACAAAGACAGTCATAATAAGTTAATGTCAAATTATGTTGGTCAAATGCAAGCACTGATGAAGGGAAGAAGTTTAAAAGAAGTTGTTTCTGAAATGGAGTCAAAAAATATCGATGAAGAAACCATAAACAAGAACGCGAATTTTAAAGTATTTGATGGAAACAAACCAACTACATCTATCTTAATTGACCAGCTTAATCCTGAATCTTTAGGGATGCTAATATCCATGTACGAACATATTGTTTTTACTAAGGGTGTAATATGGAATATTTTTAGTTTTGATCAATGGGGTGTTGAATTGGGTAAAGTACTAGCTTCTAAGTTATTAACAGAAATTGAAGGTGGTGAAATTAGCAATCATGATTATTCCACTGAATCCCATCTGAAAAAATTAAAAAATATCTCTTAATTTTTTGATCTCAAAAATATTTTAATTTTTTGGTTAAATCCTGTTCATAAAATTAATTATTTATTAGCCTTTGTTGAGAAAAAAATTTTCATATTTGCGACAACTAAAACTATTCGAAAATGAAAAAATTTATTTTGTTTTTTGCAGCCATCCTAATTAGTGGGATTGGTCTTGCACAAACTACAGTAACTGGAACTGTTGTCGATTCTGAAGTCGGAACTGGTCTTCCAGGTGCTACAATTGTAGTCAAAGGAACATCTGATGGGGTTTCTAGTGACTTCAATGGTTCATTTTCAATTTCAGTGGATTCAGGAGCAACTTTAGTCGTATCCTATGTTGGATATGAGTCTCAAGAAGTTGTGGTTGGTGAATCTGCAAATGTTGGAATAATTCAATTACAACCAGGTGATAATATATTATCTGGTGTAACTGTATTTGGATCTGTTTTTCTTGCAAAAGATAGACAAACACCAGTAGCAGTATCTACACTTACAACATCTGAAATTGAAGAAAGAATTGGTAATCTTGAGCTTCCAGAGTTGTTAAACTCTACTCCTGGTGTATTTGCAACTGGAGGTGG
>Ga0208130_1000653_pt1 | contig 17668 bp, 17 predicted proteins | sample ETNtaG_31_FD_185771 | JGI IMG/M metagenome (GOLD analysis project Ga0208130, IMG submission 185771) | Marine microbial and viral communities from oxygen minimum zone, Eastern Pacific Ocean - ETNP201310SV78 (SPAdes) (version 2) | ecosystem: Environmental > Aquatic > Marine > Oceanic ...
GCAGCTCAAACCACAAAAGGAAAATGGATATATGGATTCCTAGTTGGAGTATTCTGTATACTTATTAGAGTGTTTAATCCTGCTTATCCAGAAGGAGTAATGCTAGCAATTCTATTAATGAATGTTTTTGCACCATTAATAGATCACTATGTTATAGAATCTAACGTAAGTATGAGAAGAAAAAGATGGCAAGGTGTAAAATTAAATACTACCTAATGAATAGAGAATCAAACAAACATACATATATTTTTGCAACAATTATGGTTGTATCTGTAGCTTCAGTATTATCGTTCACATCTGAGTCATTGAAGGATCTTCAGAATGCAAACATTAAAAAGGAGAAGATGCAAAATATACTCTCTTCAGTTGGAATCAATGTTAGTAGAGATGAGTCAGAGTCACTATATGGTGATTACGTAAAAGAAGAACTTTCTTTAAAGTCTGATGGATCTGTCGACGACCAAGTAAATGCTTTTAATATTAATCTTGCACTAGAAGTAAAGAAAGATAAAGATGTTCAAAGATTCCCTCTTTATATAGCTAATGTTGAAGATCAAAAATTCTATGTAATACCACTCAGGGGAGCAGGTTTATGGGCAGAAATTTGGGGATATATAGCTCTTAAAGATGATATTAATACTATAAAAGGAGTTTCTTTTGACCATAAGTCAGAAACTGCTGGACTTGGTGCTGAAATAACTGAAGACTGGTTTATAGATAGTTTTAATGACGAAAAAATAAATGACTCAGAGGGAAACTTTGTGGGAGTATATCTTACAAAAACAAATAATGATCCAGGTAACTCCGATAAGATGGATAATGAAATTGATGCAATATCAGGAGCAACAATTACTGGTGATGGTGTATCTGATATGATTATTGAAAGAATTGAAAATTATCTGCCATATTTTAATAGCTTAAACAATGAGTAAAGAAAAAGAACCTTTATTTTCAAAAAAGAATAGGGCATTGCTTACTGACCCATTGGATGATGATAATCCAATTACAGTTCAGGTTTTAGGTATTTGTTCTGCTCTTGCTATTACTGTTAAACTTGAACCTGCAGTTGTTATGACACTCTCAGTAATTTTTGTAATGGCAGCTGGAAATGTTATTGTTTCTATTTTAAGAAATGTTATACCAACAAGAATTAGAATTATTGTACAACTGCTTGTTGTAGCAACACTCGTTGCACTTGTTGATCAATTTTTAAAAGCCTATGCATATGATGTAAGTAAACAATTAGCAATTTTTATTGGACTAATAATTACTAATTGTATAATAATGGGAAGGTTTGAGGCCTTTGCGCTTGGTAATGGTGTCTGGAAATCTTTTCTAGATGGAGTTGGAAATGCTGCTGGATATGGATGGATCTTAATTGTTGTTGCTTTTATTAGAGAATTATTTGGATCAGGAGAGCTTTGGGGCGTCCCCGTTATACCTCAATTTGTTTATGATTTAGGTTATCAAGATAATGGACTAATGTTGCTTTCACCTATGGCATTAATTGTTGTTGGTGTTTATATTTGGATTCAAAGATATTATAACAGAAAACTAATAGAGAAAGATTAAATGGAAGATTTAGCTAATTTATTCATTAAGAGTATTTTCATTGAAAATATGGTATTTGCATACTTTCTTGGAATGTGTTCATATCTTGCAGTTTCAAAGACTGTAAAAACAGCTGATGGGTTAGGTAAAGCAGTAATATTTGTTTTAACAATATCTGTTCCTATTAATTATTTAATTGACCAGTATCTTTTAGCTCCAGGTGCCTTGACTTGGATAGGACCTCAATTTCAAGATGTGAACTTATCTTTCTTAACATTCATAATGTTTATTGCTGTTATAGCATCAATGGTTCAATTAGTTGAAATGATTGTTGAAAAAGTTTCTCCTACTTTATATGGGAGTTTAGGAATATTTCTTCCACTAATTGCCGTAAACTGTGCAATACTTGGAGGCTCACTTTTTATGCAGCAAAAAGACTTTGTAAATACTTTTGAGTCAGCTGTCTACGGTTTTGGTTCAGGAATTGGTTGGTATCTAGCAATAGTTGCCATTGCTGCAATTAGAGAAAAAATCACATATTCTAATATTCCAGATCCATTAAAAGGTCTGGGAATAACTTTTATTATCACTGGTTTAATGGCTCTTGGTTTCATGAGTTTTATGGGAATTAAAATTTAAAAAATGGATATAAATGTAATAATAGCAAGCACCGTAGGTCTTTTTGTGATAACCCTTCTCTTAGTTACAATGCTACTTGTTGCAAAAGAAAAACTTTTACCATCTGGTCCTGTAAAACTTGTAATTAATGGTGAGAAAGATGTTGAAGTTAGTTCTGGAGATACATTATTAACTACTCTTGGAAATAATAAAATTTTTCTTCCATCTGCATGTGGAGGAGGTGGAACTTGTGTTCAATGTAGATGTCAAGTAATTGAAGGAGGTGGCGATATACTTCCAACAGAAGAACCACATTTTACAAGAAAAGAAATTTCTGAAGGCTGGAGACTTGGATGCCAAGTTAAAGTAAAGCAGGATATGAAAATTGAAGTTCCTGAAGAAGTTTTTGGTATAAAAAAATGGGAAGCTAAGGTTAAAAGTAACTACAACGTTGCATCCTTTATTAAGGAATTTGTGATTGAAATTCCTGAGGAAATGGACTATAAAGCAGGAGGATATATCCAAATTGAGATTCCTGAGTGTGATATTAATTATCAGGATATGGATATAACATCTCATCCTAAAGAACATCCAGATGATCCTCAAAAATTTAAACTAGAATGGGATAACTTTAATCTATGGCCCTTGAATATGAAGAACAACGAAACAGTTGAAAGAGCATATTCGATGGCATCTTATCCAGCTGAGGGTAGAGAGATAATGTTAAATGTTAGGATTGCAACCCCACCTTGGGATGGTAAAAAAAATGATTGGATGTCAGTAAACCCTGGAGTTGCATCCTCTTATATTTTTTCAAAAAAGCCTGGTGACACTGTTACAATCTCAGGACCATATGGAGAATTTTTTATTAATGAATCAGATTCAGAAATGCTATATGTAGGAGGAGGAGCGGGAATGGCACCTATGAGATCTCATTTATATGAACTATTCAGAACTATCAAGACAGGTAGAAAAGTTACTTTCTGGTATGGAGGTAGATCTAAAAGAGAGCTTTTTTATGTTGATCACTTTAGGGCTCTAGAAAAAGACTATCCAAATTTTAAATTTTATATCGCTTTATCTGAACCCTTAGAGGAAGATAATTGGAAAGTTAAAGATTCTCTTGATGGAGATGGAGATGGTTTTATTGGATTTATTCATCAAGTAGTTATTGATAACTATCTATCCAAGCATGATTCACCAGAAGATATTGAAGTTTATTTCTGTGGACCTCCATTAATGAATCAGGCAGTTGAAAAAATGGCTGAAGATTTCGGGGTCCCACCTGAGAATGTCAGGTTTGATGACTTCGGTGGTTAATGAAGATCTTAGTTAAAATATTTTCTTTACTCTCATTATTACTCATTAGTTGTAGTACTGAATCATCTATTTATAAAAGAATTCAGGGAGATGCTCTTGGTACTACTTATAATGTGATAGTTCAATCTGAGTTAAATTCCAGTAAAATTAAAGAGAGTATTGACTCAATTTTTGAGGTTGTAAATAATTCAATGTCAACTTATAGAACTAATTCAATAATATCAAGAGTTAATCAGTCTCAAAATCCAGTTAAAGTTGACTATCACTTTATTGAAGTTTTTAGAAAATCACAAGAGATATGGAAACTTTCTAATGGATATTTTGATCCTACAGCTGGTTCTATTGTTAATTTATATGGAATGGGTCCAAATACTAATGTACAGTCAATAAATAGATATAAAATTGATAGTGTAATGCAATATGTAGGTTTAGATAAAGTATACTTAAATAATCAGAATGAAATAGTGAAAACCAAAGGAGGTGTTTACATTGATTTTAATGCAATTGCAAAAGGTTACTCTGTAGACTTAATTAAAGATTTATTGACTAAGATGAACTCAGAGAATTTTTTAATTGAGGTAGGAGGAGAATTAATTACCATGGGGGTCAATGAAAAAAATACTAAATGGAAAGTTGCGATTCAAAATCCTATTGATTTGAGTAGTTATTATACAGAAATTTCAATAGATGGAATGTCACTAGCTACTTCTGGAAACTATAGAAAATTTAGGATTGATTCACAAACTGGTATAAGATATGCACATATAGTTAATCCAATTGATGGTAAGTCAATGACAAATAATATATTAAGTGCCTCAGTAGTTTCTAGTTCATGTATTGAAGCAGATGCTTGGGCAACGAGTTTAATGTTAATGGACCCAATAGAAGCTACAAAAATCATAAACAACATTGAAGATACAGAAGTATTAATATTGACTGCAGTAAATGATCAAATTATACCCATTAAGTCTGAAGGCTGGGATTTAATTACCAGGTAATTTTTTTCCAATGGGTATTATATCGTCTTGGATTAGACCATACTTCATAATCAGATCTTTTGAAATTTTTGTTGAATAGTTTAACATTTCAACTTTGAATCCTGACTGCTCGACTCTATCTTTAAAATCCAGTCCATATTCTCTTACATGGTCATACTGTCCAAAATATTTTTCTCGTTGAATTTTAGATTTAATTGATGGATCTTCAAATGTTTTTTTTCTATTCAGGTTTATAGGTACTTGTAAAATTGATATACCATTATCCTTTAAAACTCTATATATCTCATTTAATGCCGATCTATCATCTTCTATGTGTTCAAGTACATGATTGCAAATAATTAAGTCAAAAGAATCATCTTCAAATTCCATAGATGTTAAGTCTCCTTTTATATCAGCAATTGGTGAATCTAAGTCAAAGGTTAAGTAGTCCCATTTTTTCAATTTTTTAAATTTTTTATAAAAAACTTGTTCAGGAGCAACATGTAAGACCTTTAAATTTGAATTCAAAAAATTTGTCTCTTTCTCAAGATATAACCATAGAAGCCTATGTCTTTCAAGAGACAAAGTACCTGGGCATAGAGCATTTTTTCTAAGTTTTCTATACCCATATGATAGAAATCGCGAATAATTACTTTTATCGATTGGATCTGTGTATTTTTTTCCTTGGAATATTATCCTGAGTATCGGTGTAACAAGAAAGCTATATTTTATTAAAAATTTCCTTGGTAGGAATTTCAATATATACTTCATCAATTAAAGAATTTTTTAAACTTTCTTTCTTCATTAGAATCTATTCTAAGTTCTTCATATATATAATCAAAGGTTGAAAGAATCTCAGGTTTCCCGTTTATTATGGCAATATTATGCTCAAAGTGTGCACTAACCAGTCCATCTTGAGTTACAAATGTCCAACCATCATCTTCTAAACTTATTTTTTCTGTACCCAAGTTAATCATTGGCTCAATAGCTAAGACAAGTCCATCTTTTAAAATTTTACCTGATCCTGACTTACCATAATTTGGAATTTCAGGTTCTTCATGTAAATTTTTTCCTAAACCATGACCAACTAATTCTCTAACTATTCCATAACCATGCTGATTAATATAATTTTGAATAGCATTACCAATATCACCAACTCTATTATTAATCTGCATTTTTTCTATACCTATATACAAAGACTCTTTAGTTACATTCAATAATTTTTCAATTTTTTCAGATACTTCACCAACTTTAAAAGTATAAGCGTGATCACCATAGTATCCATCTTTAATGACTCCACAGTCTACAGATATTATATCCCCATCTCTTAATGGTTCACTACAGGGAATTCCATGAACGACTTGATTGTTTACACTCACACACAATGTGTTGGGAAAGTTGTTATAACCTTTAAATCCTGGTTTCGCATCATTATCAAGAATAAATTCCTCTGCAATTTTATCAAGATATAAAGAGTTTACTCCTGGCTTAATTTCTCTTGCCATAAGACCCAGAGTCTTAGATACTAATTGAGCACTGTCTCGAATTTTTGTTATTTCTTCGATTTGTTTTAATATCATTCTGAATAATATACGTTTTTATACCCCATATTATTTATTATCCTGTAAATATCCTTTTCTAAATTTTCATAAGGAAATTCAACTATTCGGTTTTCTTCACTTGAGTTTTTGAGAAATATAATAGTTGGAGTATTAGTTATCTCTTTCCCTATTTCAAGCCCGTCTGCAGTTTTCTTTTCAGAATTTAATAAAACTATTCTGATTTTTTCATTTGAAAAATTTAATGAATTTAAAATTTTTAAAAATCTTGGGACTTCTCTCTCACTATCATGACATCTAGTATTCATAAAAATCTCAATATTATATTCATTTAATTTTGAAAAATCTTCATTTAGGGTGACATCATCTATTAAATATGATTCATAATTTTTTTGAAACCAAGCAGTATTTGGTGAATTAAATAAATAGTCAATATCAACTTCTCCCTCTGTTATAAGATACTTTTCACTTGAGGTACATGCTATAAATGAAATAGTAAGTAAATAAATAATTTTTTTCATTTTATTAAAGATTTTCCATTCATTTCATTTGGTTTATGTATTCCTATAATATCTAAAATTGTGGGAGCAATATCAGCTAATATTCCACTATTTATATTGTTGGTACCAGAATTAACAATAATTATTGGCACGGGATTGATTGTATGTGATGTGTTCTCTGATCCATCATTATTTATCATTTTTTCACAATTACCATGGTCTGAAATAATAATAGTTACATAATCATTGTTATTTGCTGTGTTAACTATCTCACCTAAGTGCTTATCTACAGATTCACATGCCTCAATAGCTGCTTCGAAATTACCGGTATGTCCAACCATATCAGGGTTTGCAAAGTTTAGACAAATAAATCCAAACTTATTCTTTTTAATCTCAATAATTACATTTTCAGCAACTTCTTCTGCACTCATTTCGGGTTTTAAATCGTATGTAGCAACTTTTGGAGATGGGCAAAGGATTCTTTCTTCACCGGTAAAAGATTCTTCAAGACCGCCATTAAAAAAATATGTAACATGTGGGTACTTTTCAGTTTCAGCAATTCTTAATTGAGGGATATCATTCTTAGATAGTATTTCACCTAAAGTATTTTTTAAAACATTTTTTTTGAAAATAGGTTTAGCAACTGTAAAAGTTTCATCATAATTTGTAAGTGTATAAAATTTCCTAGTAACAGTTCTCATTGCATCGTCACTAAAATCTTTTTCACATAAAGCTGATGTCAGTTGTCTCCCCCTATCTGATCTATAATTAAAAAAAATTATTATATCATCTTGATTAAATCTATGAATATTATTACCATTGAGATCAGTTTTAATTATAGGTTTAATAAATTCATCAGTAATATTATTTTTATACGATTCATTAATTTCATCACAAAAACTAATTGTTTTTTTTCCAACGCCATTACAAATTAAATCATAAGCTTTTTTTATCCTCTCCCATCTGTTGTCTCTATCCATAGAAAAATATCTACCAATGACTGTAGCTAATTTTCCACCATTTCTTTCACAAAACTTTTCAATTGAATCTATAAATTTGACTCCTGATCTTGGGTCAACATCTCTTCCATCTGTAAACCCGTGAATAAAGATATTCTCTCTCACCTCTTTTAAAGAGATTATAATTTCTTTTAAATGATTAATATGTGAGTGAACACCACCATCTGATATAAGTCCAACTAAGTGAATATTTGAAGATTTATTTTTTGTGTATGAAATTATTTCTTGAAATTCTTTCATTTTGTGAAACTGACCATTCTTTATTGATTCATCAATTCGTAATAAATCTTGTAGAACTATTCTCCCAGAACCTATGTTCATATGGCCAACCTCACTATTACCCATTTGACCAACTGGAAGTCCAACTTGTTCGCCATGAGTAATTAAATAACTGTTAGGGTTCTTGTCTTTTAAAAAATTATAATTTGGTGTTTTCGCTATATCTGGAGCAGAGACTTTCTCATCAGAGGAAATACCCCATCCATCAAGAATTAATAGTAAAACTTTATTATTCAATTTTTTATTTAAAGATACAAATATCATCAAGTAGATTTGTTAATATGATTAGGAAAAAATATATTGTTAATTAATTATGCTAGAAGGAATCGTATATAAATCAACAGGTAGTTGGTATTTAGTAAAATCAAAAAATAAATTTTTTGAATGTAGGATTAAAGGAAAGATCAGACTTAAAGATATATCCACTACTAATCCAATAGCAGTTGGTGATGAAGTGGAATTTGAAATGGAAAGTGGTGGCAAAGGAGTTATTTCTAACATATTACCAAGAGTAAATTATATAATTAGGAAATCAGTTAATCTATCTAAACAATATCATATAATTGCTTCTAATATTGACATTTCAGTCCTAGTAGTTACATTGAACAATCCTATAACATCAACAAATTTTATTGATAGATTTTTGGTGAGCTGTGAGGCATATGATATACCAGTAATTATTGCATTTAACAAAAAAGATACATACATAGATAAAGAATCTGATGAAATAGAAAGAATAATTAATATGTATAAAACGATAGGTTATAAATGTGAATTAATTTCTGCTAAATATGGTGATAGAGTAGATGAAATAATTAAATTAATCAGAAACAAAACTTGTATAATATCAGGACATAGTGGGGTTGGCAAATCGACACTGATTAACTCAATATCCCCAAAATTGAAACTTAAGACAAAAGAAATTTCTTCATCACATAAGCAAGGAAAACATACTACTACATATGCTGAAATGTTTGACCTCGATTCTAATATTAAAATTATTGATACCCCTGGTATAAGAGGTTTTGGATTAGTAGATATTACAAAGTATGAGTTGGGAGATTTTTTTCCGGAATTTTTTGAGGCTAAGCAAAAATGTAAATTTAAAAATTGTTTACATCTAGATGAGCCTGACTGCAATGTGAAGAATAAGATAAAACAGGGAGAAATATTTGAAAGTAGATATAATACATATCTAGATATGTTAAAGGATCAAAATATATACAGGAAGTCAGATGAAGCTAGTAATACAGAGAGTTAAAGAATCAAGTGTAGAAATTGATAATAAGATAAAAGCTGAGATAGGAAAAGGTCTTTTAGTTTTGATTGGAATAAGTCAGGAAGACAATAAATTAGATGTAGAATGGTTAGCTAATAAGGTTTTAAATATCAGAATTTTTAATGATTTAGATGGAGTAATGAATAAATCTATAATTGATATTAAAGGAGAGATTTTAATTATTTCTCAATTTACATTAATGGCCTTGACTAAAAAGGGTAACAGGCCATCATATATAAAGTCTGCTTCTCATGAAATAGCAATTCCACTATATAATTATTTTATTGAATTACTTGAATCAAAACTAAATAAGAGGATTAAAACTGGAATCTTTGGTGCTGACATGAAAGTAAGATTAATAAATGATGGACCTGTAACAATAATTATTGATTCTAAGAATAAGGAATAATTAAATAATAAGTACCTCTTCCTCTAATTGAATCTTAAAATTATTAAATATTGTTTCTTTAATATCATTTGCAAAATCTAGGATATCTTTACCTGAAGCACTTCCGCGATTGATAATAACAAGAGGCTGATTCTCATAAACACCAACATTTTTATTCCCCCTTTCTTTAAATCCTGATTTTTCAATTAACCATGCCGCTGGAATTTTATAGTTGTTTGAATCAATTTTGAATGATGGTAGATTAGGATATACTTCTTTAATTTTTTTAAGTTTTGATAAATTAACTATGGGGTTTTTAAAAAAGCTTCCACAATTACCAACTGACTGATGATCAGGTAATTTAGACTGTCTAATTTTTATCACTTCATCAGAGATTACTTTTAATGAAAGTTCAGAATTAGATAAATTTTCTTTTAAGTCTTTATAATCTATGTTAAAATTGTGATTATCTTTTGTTAGGTTTAATTTAATTGATGTAATAACTACTTTATCTTTTAGCTCATTCTTAAAAATTGAGTTCCTGTAGCTAAAATTACACTCGGATTTTTTCATTTCAAATTCTTCTAAGGAATCTAATTCAATTCCTGAGCAGCTATAAAAAATATCTTTTAGCTCAACACCATATGCTCCAATATTTTGTATAGGAGCAGCCCCCACATTCCCAGGTATTAAAGATAGGTTTTCAATTCCACCATAATTATTCTCAACAGCCCAAATCACAAAATCATTCCAATTTTCACCAGCGGATACCTCTACTAGTATTGAATCTTTATTCTCTCTTATAATTTTAATTCCCTTATTCTTAAGATTTATGATTGTACCTTCAAATCTTTTTGTAAATAATATATTACTTCCGCCACCTAAAATTAGGATTTGACCTTTATTGTCTGATAAAATTCCTTTAAGCTCACTTATTTCTTCAACTTCATAAATAATATTTGCAGTTTCACTTACATTGAATGTATTAAATTTTTTAAGGGAAGCTTTTTTATTAATTTTCATTAATTATCCAGTATATTCTTTCAACCCAATATTTATTATATTAACTGCTCTTTTAATTCTCTCAGAGTTTAATACAAAAGCAATTCTTACTTCATCTTCTCCATTATTTTCAGAGCTATAAAATCCAGATGCTGGAGCTACCATTACACTTTCATTATTAATAGAAAAGTCTGTTAGTAAAAACTTTGCAAAATCTTCAGCATTCTTAACTGGTAGTTTGATAATGGAATAAAATGCACCCATTGGGTTTGAGAATTCTATATCATTAATCTTTGATAATTCATCTATAAGCACCTCTCTTCTATGAGAATATTCACTTATAACACCATCTATATACTTTTGATCAGAGTTTAACGCTTTATTTGCAGCAATTAAAGCTAAAGTAGGAGGAGATAATCTTGCAAGTGCAAACTTCAAACATGTTTCAATAAAGTTTGAATTTTTTGATACTATAAAACCAATTCTAGCTCCACATAAGCTATACCTTTTAGATGTAGAATCTATTAAAATAGCATTATCAAAAAACATCTTATCTTCTAAAATTGAGTAGTGTTTCAAATCAGTGTAGATAAACTCTCTATAAACCTCATCAACTACTATGAACAAATCATTTTTCTTAGCAAGATTAGCAATACTTATGATCTCCTCTTTAGAATAAACATATCCTGTAGGATTACATGGATTACAGATAAGGATAGCTTTAGTCCTTTTATTAATTTTTTTTTCAAAAGATTCTAGTGAGGGTAGTGCAAAATTATCCTCAATTTTTGATGTAACTGGAATAACCTTTACATCAGAAGCATGAGCAAATCCATTATAATTTGCATAAAAAGGTTCAGGAATAATAACTTCATCTCCAGGATCACATATAGAATTCATAGTGAAGGATAGTGCTTCACTAGCTCCAACAGTTGTAATTATGTCATCAGGAGACACATTAATATTATGACCAGAATAATACAAACATAAATTTTTTCGGAATTCATAAGATCCTTGTGAGTATTCATATTTTAATAACTCTAAATCAATATCTTTTATAGCATTAATCGACTCAACTGGAGACTTAATATCTGGTTGACCAATATTTAGATGAAGTATATCTATCCCATTCTGTTTTGCTTTATCCGCATAGGGTACTAGTTTCCTTATAGGTGAGGATGGAATATTAATTCCTTTTTTTGAGATTGTTGGCATTTATTTAACTTAATTTTGTAAATATACTTCAAGGTATGTTATTTTTGTTTTACATTAAAATATTTATGAATTGATGCAGATTCCTCCCAAGTATAACCATATTGAAATTGAGAAAAAATGGTATTCATATTGGATGAAAAATAATCTTTTTAAATCAATTCCAAATGATAAAGAGCCTTTCACTATTGTTATTCCCCCTCCTAATGTTACAGGTCTTCTTCATATGGGCCACATGCTTAATAATACTCTTCAAGATATTCTAGTAAGAAGAGCTCGTATGTTAGGTAAAAATGCATGCTGGGTTCCTGGAACTGATCATGCTTCTATTGCAACAGAGGCAAAGGTTGTTGAAAATCTTAAAAAAAAGGGAATTAATAAATCAGATATTTCTAGAGATGAGTTTTTAAAACATGCTTGGGACTGGACCGATAAATATGGAGGAGGTATTTTAGATCAATTAAAAAAGTTGGGTTGTTCATGTGATTGGGACAGAACAAAATTTACACTTGATGATGATATGTATGAATCTGTAATTAAAGCCTTTGAAATTCTTCACAAAAAAGGATTAATATACAGAGGTCACCGAATGATAAACTGGGATCCTGAAGCAAAAACTACTGTTTCAGATGAAGAAGTAAATTACATTGAGGAGGATTCAAGCCTATATTATATAAAATACTTAATAGAGGATTCAAATATTGATCTAGAAATTGCAACCACAAGACCTGAAACTATATTTGGTGATACAGCAATTTGTGTTAATCCTAATGATGATAGATATAAAGAAATTATAGGTAAAAATGCAATTGTTCCAATTTGTAATAGAAAAGTACCTATAATTTCTGATACATATGTAGATCTAGAATTTGGTACTGGATGTCTAAAAGTTACACCTGCTCATGATATAAATGATTACAATCTTGGGATTAAACATAATCTTGAAACTATAGATATTTTTAATGAAGATGGAGCCCTTAATAGCCATGGTATGCATTACAACGGTAAGGACAGGTTTACAGTTAGAAAGGAAATTGAAGCTGAGCTTAAAAAAAATAATCTTTTAATAAAAAAAGAAAACTACACTCATAATATTGGTAGATCAGAGAGAACAAATGCAGTAATCGAACCAAGATTATCAAAACAGTGGTTCCTTAAAATGAATGACATTACTAAACCTGCAATTGATAATGTCTTAAAAGATGAAAATATCAAGTTTTTTCCAAGCAAGTTTAAATCAACATATAAATATTGGCTTGAAAATATTAAAGACTGGAACATATCAAGACAATTATCTTGGGGTCATCAAATACCTGTTTTTTATTATGGGGATAATGAAGACTATGTAGTAGCTATGAATAAGGAAGATGCATTAAAAAAAATAAACAATGATCAAACAAATAAAAAGTATAAAGAAGCTGATTTAATTCAAGATAACGACGTCCTAGATACTTGGTTTTCTTCTTGGCTCTGGCCAATCTCAGTATTCGACGGAATAAGGAATCCAGATAATGATGAAATAAAATATTATTATCCAACTCAAGATCTAGTTACTGGACCAGATATTATTTTCTTTTGGGTAGCTAGAATGATAATATCAGGCTATGAGTTTAGAAATGAGAAGCCATTTTCAAATGTGTATTTTACAGGGATTGTTAGAGATAAATTACGAAGGAAAATGTCTAAACAACTGGGTAATTCTCCTGATGCAATTAAACTTATTGAGGAATATGGTGCTGACTCTGTAAGAGTTGGTTTAATGCTAAGTTCTGCAGCTGGGAATGACTTGCTATTTGACGAGACTCTTTGTCAACAGGGTAAAAATTTTACAAATAAACTGTGGAATGCTCTTAAACTTATTAATGGATGGGAAATTGATCAAAAAAAGCCCCAACCAATCGAAAATAAGCTAGCATTAGAATGGTACAATAGTAAATTTAATAATACCCTAGAGTTGATTGACAAAAACTTTGATAGTTATAGAATATCTGATGTTTTAATGTCATCGTATAAATTGATATGGGATGATTTCTGTTCATGGTTATTAGAGATATTAAAACCTGGTTATGGAGAAAAAATAGATAAAAAGTCAAAGACTGAATTAATAGAATTATTTGAGAAAAATCTTAAAATACTTCATCCATTTATGCCTTTTCTTTCTGAAGAAATTTATCATAATATTCCTAATTCAAATAACTCAGATCCTCTAACAATATCACCTTGGCCAAATAAAGAAGACTATAACATTTCAATTGTAGAAGAATTTGAGACTACAAAAGAGATTATTTCACAAATAAGAAACTACAGAAAAGAAAAAAATATTTCATTTAAAACATCATTGGATTTATATTTTATTCCAAATGACAATCAACTGAATAATATTGAAATAATTAAAAAAATTGCAACTATAGATAAACTCCAAGAGTCAAGTAAAGAAAATTTTGATATGGTGACATCTTTCATAATCAAAAATTTTGAATTTTTTATTCCACTTGAAGATGGTTTTGATAAAGTATCTGAAATTAATAAGTTAAAAAAAGAACTTGATTACAATAAAGGTTTTTTAAAATCAGTTGAAAATAAATTGAAGAATGAAAATTTTGTAAACAATGCTCCTGATGTTGTAGTTGAAAAAGAAAAACAAAAAATAAAGGATGCTAAACAAAAGATTGAGTCTATAAAAAAGTCTATTTCAGAGCTGAGCTAATTATGCAATAATTGTAATTCCTCCCTTAACTTTATCTCCAACATTAACTTTTAATTTACAGTTTTTCGATAGAAAAATATCAACCCTAGATCCAAATTTAATAAACCCAGAATCATCTCCTTGCTCTACAAAGGAATCAACTTTTGCATAGTTTACAACCCTTCTAGCAACTGCTCCTGCTATCTGTCTGTACATTATTTTACCAAATTTTTTGTTTTCTATTACAATAGTACTCCTTTCATTTTTATCAGAGGACTTAGGGTGCCAAGCAACAAGATATTTACCCTTGTGATATTTGCTATATAGAACTTTACCAGAAACTGGGTATCTATTTACATGAATGTCTAGAGGAGATAAAAAAATTGAAACTTTAATTTTCTTTTCATTGAAAAACTCTACTTCATCAACTTCTTCAATCAATACAACTTTTCCATCAGCAGGACTTAATATTATTTCGGGATTTTTTAAAATATTTCTTTTGGGATTTCTAAAAAACCAGAGTATAAATACAAATAAAATAAGTGAAAAAGTCTGTAAAATTAATTTTAAATATGATTGATCGTCAATTAACATTTCAAGCATTATAACATCAGTAGTTATAACAATAAAAAATAGAATTATAAGACTATGTCCTTCTTTATGAAACATTATATAATGGTTATTAACAAAGATATATAAGAAATACCCATCGCACTATCAAGCCTATCAAAGATTCCACCATGACCTGGTAATATATTTCCACTATCTTTTACTCCAGCCATTCTTTTTATTTTAGATTGATAAGTATCTCCAATAAGACCAAAAATTGGTATTAATATTCCAAGTGAAAGTGTTTTCCAAAAAGGAAATATTTCTTGAAAATATAAAAATGATAAAGTGCTAAACGCAACAGAGCATAAAAAACCTCCAATAAATCCTTCCCATGTTTTATTCGGAGATACTTTAATTTTCATTTTAGTTCTTCCGAAATAAGAACCAAAGAAGTAAGACATTGTATCACTTATCCATATTAAAATAAATATCAACAGAATTGGGAATGGAGTGTATGAATCACTAAAATAGAAAGGTACTAAAATTAATGTAGTCATTGAAAAAAGAACATATATCTGAGGTATTGGATAATGATATTTAGGATTATTTAATCTTATTTTCTTCCACAATTGGTGTGATTCATATATGGCAAGAAGTGTAAAAATGCTAAAGATTAAGATAAAACTTTTGCTACTATACATTATTGAACCGCTAACAAGAGAAATATATATAATACCTGTAATTAGCCTAGGCAGAAAATTAATCATCACTCAATATTAGATATATATCTTTAGCACTATTGCCATAGGTTAAAAAATTATCCTCATTGAGTTTATTTTTAACATTTATTGTTGTGATATTTGTAGGAAAATTATTCTTGTATTTATTTTTTAATTTGGTCATACCTTCACTTACGTCTGAGACAAATTGATTTGATTTTGCTAAAATAATTACAACTGATGGTAAGTCTTCTATTTTATTACCTTTAATCTGCTTGTTACAAATTAGTATTCTTCCAGTATTAGATAATAAGAATTCACATTCTGTTACTAGTGCCTTAACATCTTCATTATCTATTTTCCTGATAGATCGAATTTCAAGGTTTTTAGAAATATTTGGATCAAGTGAACAAACATTTTCTGGTTCCCATTGATTCTCCTCAATAATTTTTTCAAAAACTTCTTTTGTTGAATTTATCTCATCAATAAAAATAAATCTGCCACCTGAATCGGTGAAGTTCTTTGCAAAGGTTAAATCGTTTGAGCTATCTTTAGGTAATACTGATTCATCACTTTTTGATTCATCATTTTCTTTACTTTTAAAAAAGTCCCAAAATCCCAAAATATCTATTCTTTAGTTTCTTTTTTTACTTCTTCTTTAGAGTATGGTCTTTCTCCAAGAATCTTCACTAGATCTTCCTTAAAAATAACTTCCTTTTCTAACAGCCTAGATGCTAAAGCAGATAACTTTGATTTATTCTTTTTAAGAATATCACAAGCTCTTTTATATTGCTTTTCTATAATTAAGGATATTTCCTCGTCAATTTTTTTTGCAGTTTCTTCTGAGTAAGGCTTTGTGAAATTATAATCAGTTTGTCCACTGGAATCATAGTATGTAATGTTACCTATCTTATCATTCAACCCATAAACGGATACAATTGCTCTTGCCTGTTTAGTTACTTTTTCAAGGTCACTCAAAGCACCTGTTGATATTTTATTAAACATAATCTTCTCAGCAGCTCTTCCTCCTAAAGTTGCACACATCTCATCTAACATTTGTTCAGTTCTTACAATTAACCTTTCCTCTGGAAGATACCATGCAGCACCTAATGATTGTCCTCTAGGCACAATAGTTACTTTTACTAATGGAGCAGCATGTTCTAAAAGCCAGCTTACTATTGCATGTCCAGCTTCATGAAATGCAATTGTATTCTTTTCTTCCTTAGTAATAATTTTATTTTTCTTCTCTAGTCCGCCTACAATTCTATCTACTGCATCTAAAAAGTCCTGTTTACCTACAGATTTTTTATTATTTCTAGCAGCAATTAATGCAGCTTCATTACAAACATTTGCAATGTCTGCTCCAGAAAAACCAGGTGTTTGTTTAGCTAAGAACTCTACATCTAGGGCTCTACTTTTCTTAAGTGGTTTTAAGTGTACTTTAAATATTTCCCTTCTTTCATTTAGATCAGGAAGATCAACAAAAATCTGTCTATCAAATCTACCAGCCCTCATTAAAGCCTTATCAAGAACATCAGCTCTGTTTGTAGCTGCAACAACAATTACGTTTGTATCCGTTCCAAATCCATCCATTTCAGTCAATAGCTGATTTAAAGTATTTTCTCTTTCATCATTTGAACCAGTTATATTACTTCTGCCTCTTGCTCTTCCAATTGCATCGATTTCATCGATAAAGATTATTGACGGTGATTTATCCTTTGCTTGTTTAAATAGATCTCTAACTCTTGATGCACCAACCCCTACAAACATTTCAACAAAATCAGATCCTGACAATGAAAAGAATGGAACTTTAGCTTCACCTGCAACTGCTTTTGCTAAAAGTGTTTTACCAGTACCTGGAGCACCAACTAGCAAGGCCCCTTTAGGAATCTTTCCACCTAGTACAGTATATTTTTTGGGGTTTTTAAGAAAATCAACTATTTCTTGAACTTCTTCTTTGGCTCCTTCTAGTCCAGCTACATCTTTAAAAGTAACTTTAACTTCTGT
>Ga0208130_1000656_pt1 | contig 17590 bp, 17 predicted proteins | sample ETNtaG_31_FD_185771 | JGI IMG/M metagenome (GOLD analysis project Ga0208130, IMG submission 185771) | Marine microbial and viral communities from oxygen minimum zone, Eastern Pacific Ocean - ETNP201310SV78 (SPAdes) (version 2) | ecosystem: Environmental > Aquatic > Marine > Oceanic ...
TCCAATCTAATGAAACTAAATTAAATATAGGTGTTGGTTTAGGGTTAGCTATAGTCAAAAATTTAATTAATTTAATGGGTGGCTCTGTCGGTAACGAAGCGGCCTTTCCAAAAGGTACAACTTTTTGGTTCACTTTGAACCGATCTTCATAAAAAATTGCAAAATTGCAACATAATTGTCACGATTTCGTAACAATTCTTCATTAGTATCTTCGCTAAAATATTTCGAGGATATCTAGATGGATAGAATTACAGATCTGATAAAAAAATCTCCCTTTGTTCCAATTCAGAAACATATGGAGGTCTCACTAAGAAGTACGGATGAACTTCTAAACTTTTTTGAATCCGCCACGCAATCAAAATGGGAAGAGGCTCAAACTACTCGAAGAAAGATAGTCGACCTTGAACATAAAGCAGATGAATTAAAAGCTGAGGCAAGAAGTCTTGTACCCAAGAGTATATTCCTGTCTGTGCCAAGAGAGGATGTTCTAGAGTTAGTTAAAATAGCAGATGAAATACCGAATATCGTTAAAAATATCTCTGGCTTGATGATAGGGAGACATATGGAAATTCCTACGGTATTAATTCCTAATTTTATAAAGTTCGCTAGAGAATGTGCTGAGGTCTGCAGAATCGCGTCTAATGCAACCAATCAAATTGACGAGTTATTTCAATTTGCATTTGGGCGGAATGCTGCTGAAGAGATGCAAAAACTTCTTACAGAATTGGATTTGATGGAAGATCGTTGTGATGAAACTGAAATTATTCTCAGGAGCGAATTATTCAAAATTGAAAAAGACCTTCCTCCAATTGATGTGATGTTCTTATACAGCGTTATCAATAAGGTTGGAGAGCTTGCTGATACGGCAGAAACTGTTGGTCATCGCATCTCTCTGATTGCATCAAAATAAAAAAGGACTAAAAAAAATGGACATAATTGCAAATTACGGATGGTACTTATTAATTAGTGGATGCATCTTCGGATTCTTCATGGCTTGGGGGATTGGAGCGAATGATGTGGCAAACGCCATGGGAACTTCTGTTGGAGCAAGAGCATTGACACTAGCTCAAGCTATAATTGTCGCATGCATATTTGAATTTGCTGGTGCCTATTTAGCTGGTGGAGAAGTTACATCAACAATAAGAAAAGGGATTATTGATCCATCGTTATTGACGGATACACCAGAATTATTGGTCTTTGGTATGCTGGCAGCTCTTCTAGCAGCTGGATCATGGTTACTCATTGCTTCTTACAATGGCTGGCCAGTTTCAACAACACACTCGATTGTCGGTGCTATTGTTGGGTTTGCTGCAGTCGGTATTAGTGTTGATGCAGTAAGCTGGAGCAAGGTAACCTCAATAGTATCGAGTTGGGTTGTATCTCCTCTAATGGCAGGAACAATATCTTTTATGATTTTTAGAAGTGTTCACTACTTAATCCTTGATACCGATGATCCATTCAATAATGCAAAAAAATATGTTCCAGGTTATATGTTTCTCGTTGGATTTGTACTTGCCGGCGTCACCCTTCTAAAGGGTCTAAAGCATATCGGGCTTGATCTTAGTTTCTTTGAGGCCATTCAATACTCAATTCTCATTGGTCTTGGTATTGCTTTTATCGGAAGTAGATTCCTAAAGAAAATAAATAATACCAAAGTGGAAAGAGGCGATATTGTATTCGATGGTGTAGAGAGAGTATTTGCAATATTGATGGTATTCACAGCTTGCGCGATGGCATTCGCCCATGGTTCTAATGACGTGGCGAATGCTGTGGGGCCACTTGCTGCAATTGTTAGTGTTGTTCAATCAGGTGGAGAAATAGCCGCAAAATCGGTGATGCCTTGGTGGATACTTTTGGTTGGTGGAATAGGAATAATCTCAGGTTTAGCTATGTTAGGTTACAAGGTCATCGAAACAATTGGGAGAAACATCACAGAACTCACCCCAAGTCGTGGCTTCGCGGCTGAATTAGCAGCTGCAACCACTGTTGTGCTTGCTTCGGGAACTGGTCTTCCCATTTCAACAACACATACATTAGTTGGAGCAGTTCTTGGTGTCGGTATAGCCAGAGGATTATCTGCAATTGATCTGAGCGTTGTTGGAAGGATAATAGTCTCTTGGATCGTAACTCTTCCAGTTGGTGCAGGATTGTCGATCCTGTTCTTCTTCACTCTTAAGGGAATTTTTAGTTAAATGATATCCTCTAATAGATACAGAGCTTTCCTTGTAATAACAGCTCTGCTCATGTTTTCCATTGAAGCTTCGGTGCATGCATCCGAAAAAGATAAAGCTTGGTATGACAAAACCGAGATAAATGGAGATTTCAGATTACGGTATGAAGGTATCTACAAAAAACCAGGGCAAGATACTGACCGAGAAAGATTTAGGTTGAGACTCGGTACGAAATCAAGGGTAAATGAATCCATTAATTTTATTATGCGTTTGGAGAGTGGTGTTCAAGATCCAGTATCTTCAAATCAGACAATCGGGGACAATTTCTCGGGAAAAGATTTTGGAATAGGAAGAAGCTACATCGATTGGAAGATAAATAATAATGCGAACATCCTTGCTGGAAAAATGAAATTACCATGGATCAGACCTGGCGGTGGTTCATTACTATGGGACGGCGATTTAAATCCAGAAGGTATAGTAATGTTTATTAGTAATGATAGACTTTTCATTAATACTGGGGTCACTGTCATTGAGAGAAGTTCTGATAATTCTACCTCATTGTTTTCTTTTCAGGGGGGAGGAAATTTTACCTTAGACAATAGCGCTAAGGTAAAAATGGGCTACAGTGTATTCAAATACAATCATGCTAGAGGAAATCAACCATTCTACAAATCAAAAGGCAATACATTAGACGAATTAGGTAGCTATTTAAATGACTATACAATATTTGAATTATTTGCTGAGTATGAGCATGAATTATATGGAATGCCCGTAACCATGCATTTGGATTGGCTTAAAAACAATGAAGCAAGTGATCAAGACACAGCATATTCAGCAGGAATAAAACTAGGCTCATCAAGTAAAAAATATGGAAGAGAATTCAGTTACGCCTATCATGATACTGAAAAAGATGCCGTAATTGGTGCATTTTCTGATTCTGATTTTGCGGGCGGAGTTACCGACTCAAAGGGCCATCTTATTAGAGCTAGATATGGTCTTATGGATAACGTGAGACTTGGTGGTACCTTCATAATTTCTAAGCATGACTCATTTTCAGGAACAGAGAAAGATTACAACCGAATGCAACTTGATCTTGAATTCAAATTCTAATTCACTCTAGTTAAATATTATTTCTTAATTCATTTAATTATGTAATTATCTATTGGTTGGAAATAACTACAAAAAATTAATATGTCATACTGGTTGATGAAATCGGAACCCGATGTATACAGCATCGATGATCTCAAGAGAGATAAGAGAGAACCGTGGGATGGAATCAGGAACTACCAAGTTAGAAATATGTTCCGCGATCAAATGCAGATTGGAGATCTGGCATTCTTTTATCACTCTAACTGCAAGCCGCCTGCAATAGTTGGTGTAATGTCAATTGTAAGTGAAGCCTATCCAGACCCAACTCAATTTGATCCAAAATCAAGATACTTTGATGCTAAAAGCGATAAAGAAAACCCAAGATGGCTTCTCAGAGATGTGAAATACAAACGAAAACTAAAAAGAGAAATAACACTGCAAGAACTAAAAGAACAAAAAAAACTAGAAAATTTTCGTCTTAATCAGAGGGGAAACCGTCTATCCGTTATCCCGGTCACAGAATCCGAATGGAATTTCATTCTCGGTCTAGAATAATTTAAACGCATTGGAAAAAAATATGAGAAAAATATATGTATTGGCTTGTTTGTCAGCACTTTTTTTAATTACCAGTTGTGATAACAAAGAAAATATCCAGGAAATTGTAACTGAGGCTGGTGCACCACTTTTTGATGGCATGGGGGATCATACCCATCCAATTACTGCCAAAAATGAGTATGTTCAAAGATACTTTGATCAAGGTTTAACCATCGATTTTGCATTTAATCATGCCGAATCCGCCAGATCCTTCAGAGCTGCACAAAACCTAGACCCTGATTGTGCTATGTGTTACTGGGGAGAAGCTTTGGCATTGGGCCCCAACATTAATGTTACCAGTAACGGTTCAGTTATCATGGCCGACCATGAAAGAGTTGCAGCCTATGCGGCAATTCAAAAAGCAGTTTCTCTAAAAGAAAAGGTATCTCAAAAAGAAAGAGATTTTATTGACGCGCTAGCATCAAGATACAATGGTGATATTTCTTCGCCAAGAAATCCTCTAGATCTAGCCTATGCAGAAGCAATGAGAGAACTCTCAAATAAGTATCCTGAGGACGACGACGCTGCATCGCTTTTCGCGGAATCTCTTATGAATACCATGCCATGGGATTATTGGATTGATGCGGATAATCCTAAACCCCTCACAATTGAGGCCATTGATACGCTTGAAAAGGTATTAGAAAGAAACCCAAGGCACCCTATGGCATTGCATTTATACATTCATGCTGTTGAGTCATCATCCCAACCAGAAAGGGCTGAAAAAGCAGCTGACATACTCCTTGATTTGGTGCCAGGCGCTGGACATCTTGTACATATGCCCTCTCATATTTATTGGCGTGTTGGAAGGTATGAGGACGCCTCTGAGGCAAACATAATGGCTGCGGCAGTTGATGAAGCTTACATCGCTGCTTGTAATGCCCAAGGTTTCTATCCAGCAGCATACTATCCTCACAATATTCATTTTCTATGGGCATCAGCAAGCATGGAAGGAAGGAGTAAAATTGCGATCGAAGCAGGTGAGAAAGTTGCCAAAAATGTTCGTATAGAAATGATTGATCAATTTCCAGGTGTTGAGTTTTTTAAAACAGTTCCTGTGCTGTCATTAGTTCGATTCGGATTGTGGGACGATATACTTCAACTTGAAGCACCTGCAGAAAGATTAGAGTATGCGAACGCCATCTGGCATTACGCTAGATCGATTGCATATTCAAATACTGGTGATCTTCAAAACGCAGAGAATGAGCGCAAGCAAATTGAATCATTAAAAGGAACCGATGATGTGTTGCACCTAGATTCAATATACTATCCCGCGTCGATGTTACTTGAGATTGCTGACTCCTTGGCACTTGGAGAAATCTCATTGGCTAAAAATGACTTTGATAGCGCCATTGAAAGTTTCAAAGAGGCTGTGGCCGTTCAAGATATGCTTCCCTATACAGAGCCACCATTCTGGTTCTATCCGACGAGACTGTCATTAGGCAAGGCTTACTTATCGTCTAATCAACCAGGCGAAGCTGAGAAAGTTTTCCAAGAAAATCTTAAGCAATACCCAAGAAATGGTTGGGCTATGTATGGACTCAGCCAGGCTCTTGAATCACAAAATAAAGACAGCTCGAATGCTCGCAAGCAGTTCGAAACAATCTGGCAAAATGCAGATATTGAATTGTCTTCATCGACGTTTTGATAAATATCTTTTGGATTTATTAATCTTCTGAAATGTCTTTGTCTTCGAGCGTATGACCCCAATCTTTTTTGGCGAATAGGTATTCTCGATTTGTACCGGTAACGCCGATTATATGCTTCATTGGAGTAATGGTTTCAAGCCCTTTGTCTTTCAAGTCATCAATCTTCTTTGGATTATTTGTGAGCAAACGGAATGGTTTATTGCCATAAAAATATTTAATCAGAGTGGCCGCATCAGAAAAATCTCTGGAATCCTCATCAAGTCCAAGAGATCGATTTGCTTGGTAAGTATTTTCTCCTTCATCCTGGAGTATATAGGTAGCCGCTTTGGCCCATAATCCAATCCCTCTTCCTTCGTGTCCTGCCATGTATATTACGAACCCACCTTGAGAATCATTGGATATGTCTTGAATGGCTTTATCTAGCTGAGGGCCGCATTCACATCGTCCTGATCCAAGGACATCTCCAGTCAAGCAGCTTGAATGCACCCTGATGAGTGGATTGGTCCAACTGCTGGGGTCACCCATGACCAGCACGCTATTGACTGCCATTGAAGAAGCTAAATTTGCAAATGAATTTTTTCTATTTCCCCCTCTTAATTCCTCAGCTAATTGCTCTACTTTGCTCAGCTCTGTGTGTCTGACACAGGCATACCAAGAGACGTCGACAGTCTTTTCAGCTTTGATTAGCGGGAGCGGTATCGGTCCTAATATACTGATCAGTCCCTTCGTTTTATCGAGGTTGGAGGTTACCTCAACTGATTTGCCATCTGGGCCAACAATAATCAGTCTTTCTTGGTCAAGTAAGCGTTCGCGAACAGTGGGATCAATATAGGTAAACATTGCAAAAGAATATCATTTAGTAAATAGTTAGATAAGTTAAATAATTCAGATGCAGTATTATCACACGCAATATAAATGAAAGATATAGGCGACATAAAATCAAAAAGCTCATCGAGACGCCAATTAATTAAAACCTTAGCGTATTCCTCCGCTTTGGTTTCTCTCGGCGGCTGTGGTGCGGTTCTGAACCCAAAGTACACGAAGAAATACACTCGTCCTCACTCACGCAAACCCTTTATTGCACCCAGAATCACAAAAGATAAGATTGTCAGAGTCATCGTCGGTTTGAGGCCATACAGACCCTCAGGTTTTGTTGTTAAATTACAAGATTTTAATGGAAAAAATGTTATCCATAACTATGGGCATGGTGGTGGTGGCATTTCATTGTCCTGGGGGTCATCCGCACTGGCTGTGCAACAAGCATCGAGAATACCCGTGGACAAAGCCGCAGTGATCGGAAGCGGAATTATGGGGCTAACCACTGCAAGGTTGCTGCAAGATGCCGGCTGGGATGTGACAATTTATACACGTGATATGTCTCGTCACTCAGTTTCTAATGTAGGGGCCGGGCAATGGGCTCCAACGGGTGTTTTTGAGGAGGATAAAGCCACTGATGAATTCAAAGAGCAGTATAAATATGCCTCACGTATTGCACATCATGCTTACCAAAATCTTATTGGCGCAGATTATGGCATAAGGTTTATTGAGAATTACTATCTGGGCGATAAACAGAGAGACGAATCGTATTACTTAAGAGAGATGCCCGAATTATTTACTTCAGTAGCTGATCTCAACCCAGATGAGCATCCATTTCCAGTTCAATATGTTAAAAGAACAGTAACCATGCTGATTGAACCGGCAAAATTTTTAAAAAGAATACGCGATGATTTTCTTCTATCTGGTGGCAAATTCAAAATCAAAACGTTCACAAATCAGAATGAAGTTCTATCTGTTAAAGAAAATACAATATTCAACTGCACGGGATTGGGATCCAAAGCCTTATTTGAAGATGAAGAGTTAACACCTGCGAAGGGACAGTTGGTATTTTTGCCTCCCGATCCAGCCATTGATTATATGACTGTTGGCGGAGGACAAGACGTAACCTACATGTTTCCTCGCAGCGGAGAAATATTATTGGGCGGTTCACATCAAGTGGACGATTGGTCAAGAAATCCTGAACCTGAAGTTACAGAAAGAATTATCGAAGACAATAAGAGGATATTTGATAATTTAAGGATTTAATAGAGAGGATGATTTCTCTATATGATCTTTTATTGGCTTAATGATTTTTTCAGCCCGAGTTTCCAATAACCAATGACCGGCATCTAGCTCGATCTCCTCAAAATCACCTTGGATAAACTTCTTTTGTGTCTCTACAGCATACCTTGATACTGCCGGATCATTATTTCCCCATATAAATAAAGTGGGGACGCCAATTTCTGCTTGATAATCAAATTTTTCAGACTTTCCTATAGCTCGGTAGTATTTCAGGACCGAATTCATGGCACCGAATTCTGAATAAAGACTCAAATACTCCTTTTGGTGATGCTTCGGCATCACTTTAATAATCCATTTTTTTAGAAAAAAACTTTTATGCGCTACGAGCAAAAACTCTGGTATCCATGGAATTTGAAGGAAGAGTATATACCTGCTTTTTTTGCGTTGCGTTTTATTTGTCCTGACTGCGTTAAAAAATGCCAACGGATGCGGTATCGACAATGCCGTCCAAGATAGAATCCGTTCAGGTGTTGACATAACAGTGGACCAACCAATTGCCGCTCCCCAGTCATGCCCAATGAGATGGAATTTTTCAGCTCCAAGCGCATCAGCAACACCGAGTAAATCATCGATTAGGAATTTAGTTGTGTATTCTGATGTTGATTTTGGTCTTGCAAGTGGACTGTAACCTCTCTGGTCGTAAGCAATGACTCTGTAATCTGAATTTTTAAAGCTGTCGAATACTGGCTCCCATGATATTGATGTTTGTGGAAATCCATGCAAAAGAATAATGGTATCTCCAGATGCCTTTGGATTGATTATTCTGAGCCTGAAAATTAAATCATTAATTTTGATGTTGGCAATTAAAAGTTGTGAGGATTGAGTTTCTGAAAAATTAGGGAATTCAGAATTTACTTTTTGGTATGAATTTTGCCAATCGATTGAGAATAAATAACTAAGAAAAATATAGAAAATGCCGATAGGTATGATTAAAAATATATACCAGATTGATAGCATCATAAGAAGAGTGCAGTGAGATTAATCCTCATCAGATAAATATTTGGCATGGTGCTTGAGATGATCTTCCATGAAAGTGGAAATAAAATAGTAGCCATGGCCATATCCTGAATGACGTCGAATGATCATGTTTGCATTTTTTGCCTCACAGACTTCTTCAAAATGATCTGTATTTAACTCCCTTTCAAGAAACTCATCACTGAGACCTTGATCAATTAAAACTGGATTGCGAGGTGTCTGAACCATGCCCTTCTCTATCAATTCCGATGCATCGTAGTTACTCCAGTCGTTTTGATCGTCCCCCAAGTAATTGCTCAATGCTTTCTTGCCCCATGGGCAATTTATTGGGTTACAAATTGGAGCGAATGCCGAAATGGATTTGTATGAATTTGGATTTTTGAGCCCTATAGTCAGAGCGCCATGTCCTCCCATTGAATGGCCAAATATGCCGTGACGATTTTTGTCAACCTGAAAGTTAGCGTAGACAATCTCATTTAACTCCTTGGTTACGTAGCTGTACATATTGTAGTTCTGTTTCCAGGGATCTTTTAAGGCGTCAACATAGAATCCAGCTCCCAAACCAAAGTCGTATGCACCCTCTTGGTCATCAGGAATATCATCACCTCTTGGACTGGTGTCCGGTGCAACAATGACGATACCCAGCTCAGATGCCATTCTTTGTGCACCTGATTTAATCATGAACGTATCTTCGTTGCAGGTAAGACCAGATAACCATGTAAGTATTGGTGCTTTATTTTTGTTTTTAGCAGGTGGAAGATAGATTGAGAACTGCATTTCACAGTTATTCACAACAGATGTATGGCGATAGGTTTTTACTTGGCCGCCAAAAGATTCATCCTGTCTCAGTAATTCGATTTCCATAATTTGACTCGGATTTAATTATACTTTTGCATGATGAGCGTGGCATTCGTTCCACCAAAACCAAAACTGTTGCTCATCACTGTATTGACGTTTGCATCTTCAACGCACTTTGTAACCAAAGGCATATTTCCAACATCTGGATCGATATCCATGACATTGATTGAGGGCATAATAAAGTTATCTTCAATCATCATCAGGCAATGGATAGCTTCTTGGACACCCGTAGCACCCAGAGAGTGTCCACACAGCGATTTGCTTGTAGAAAATCTTGGTAAATCTTCCGTAAACACTTCTCTGATGGCTTTAAGCTCAGTAGTATCACCAACTGGTGTACTGGTTCCGTGAGTATTTATGTAGTCAATTTTTCCTGAAACAGTGCTTTGTGCCATTTGCATACAGCGAATGGCCCCCTCACCCGATGGAGCAACCATATCATGGCCATCAGAGGTTGCACCGTATCCAACTATTTCACCGTAAATTTTTGCGCCTCTGGCTTTGGCGTGCTCGAGCTCCTCTAGAACAAGCATACCCGCACCGGCAGCAATGACGAATCCATCTCGATTGACATCATAGGCTCTTGATGCCAGCTCAGGTGTATCATTGTATTTTGTCGATAAAGCGCCCATGGCATCAAACAAACAAGCAAGAGACCAATCCTCCTCTTCGCCGCCTCCTGCGAAAATAATATCTTGTTTGCCCATTTGTATTTGTTCCATGCCTGCACCGATACAATGCGCGCTTGTCGCACATGCAGAGGTAATGGAATAATTGAGGCCTTTAATTTTGTATGGAGTGGCTAAACAAGCAGAGACCGTGCTTCCCATTGTTCTGGGTACCATGTAGGGACCAATTCTTCTTACCCCTTTGTTTCTTAGTGTATCTGAACTTGAGACGATATTTGCACTGGATGCCCCTCCTGATGACGCAATCAACCCCGTCATTGGATTGGATACCTCTTTCTCACTCAAACCGGCATCATCAATTGCCTGTTGCATCGCAATGTATGCATAGGCTGCCGCTCCACCCATAAATCTTCTTATTTTTCTATCAATTAAGTCTTCGATATTGATATCGATGCTTCCGGATATCTGACTTCTCATTCCGCTTTCTTTGAAAGATTCATTGAAAGTTATGCCTGATTTTCCAGTTTTAATTGAATCCAGCACTTCTGATTTCGAATTACCCAAACAAGAAACAACACCCATACCTGTAATTACAACTCTTCTCATAAATCTTCCTTAAAAATCCTCAGTGGACGTAAATAATCCAACACGTAAATCCTCTGCCTCGTAAATTTTTCTTCCATCTACAGCGACAGTTCCGTCTGCAATTGCAAGAATAAGTTTACGGGTAATAAATCTTTTAAAATCTAACTTAAAAGAAACTAATTTTGATGTGGGTAATATCTGACCGGTAAATCGTACCTTATTCACACCAAGGGCTCTACCCCTACCCTTGAAACCCAACCAAACAAGATGAAAGCCAACCAGTTGCCAGAGAGCATCTAATCCAAGACATCCAGGCATTACTGGGTCTTCATGAAAATGGCTCTTGAAAAACCACATCTCTGGATTGATATCCAATTCTGCATGAATTTCACCCTTACCATACTCTCCACCCTCTTTGGTTATGAGATTTATCCTATCTGTCATGAGCATTCCAGGTAATGGCAATCGCCCGCTGTCCGGGCTGAATAAAGTCCCATTGGCACAACTTAAAAGCTCATCGTAATCATAAGAATTTTTTCTGTCGCTGGGTAATTCCATGGGTTATTTTCTCCGCCATAAGATTCGATGGCTTGATTTGCAATATGTAAATCTAAATCCAATACAGTAGTAACTGAGAGCATATTTTAACTAAAATTGAGAGATTATTCTAAAAAATTCCCTTTTTCGCTATCTTCATGGATATTTATATGTATTTTAATATATGGTTATTGCTATCTTAAGTTTAAATTTATCCAATGAATCAGGTCGACAGATTATATAAGAAATACCGTTTAAGAGTGATGCTGGCCATTACACTTGGATATGGTTTTATCTATACGTGCCGACTGGGTCTATCGATTGTAAAAAAACCTCTGATTGATGCAGGTATCTTTACAATAGATGAACTCGGTATGATTGGTGCTGCACTATTCTATGGATATGCTGCTGGAAAATGCATCAATGGTTTCTTGTCAGATTATTTTCCGCCTAGAATATTTTTTTCATTGAGTATTTTCTTGGCAGCTGCAATCAATATTTTTATGGGTATTTCAACCTTCCTTTGGTTGGCAATTATTCTCTGGACTCTCAATGGCTTCTTCCAAGGCATGGCTGCCCCAGCGTCTGTTGTATCCATTACAAATTGGTTTAGTTATAGCGAAAGAGGCAGATGTTATGGCATCTGGAATGCATCGCACTCTATTGGAGAAGGTATTACCTTTTATGTGATTGCTGCAATCGTCGCAGCATATGGCTGGCAATGGGGTTATATTTCTCCAGGAATATTGTGTTTGGGGGTAGCGGCATGGGCCTATGCTTTTTTGAGGAACGCACCAACAACAATTGGTTTGCCAGATATAAATACCTGGAAGAATGAAAAAACGGAACCCCCTAAAGAGAAAACCACATGGGCTACACAAAAAGTGATGCTGGGCATCAAAGCAATCTGGGTGGTAGCGCTTGCAAGTGCTTTAATGTATGTAACCAGATATGCAATCAATAGCTGGGGGATTCTCTATTTACAGGAAGTTAGAAATTATTCGTTAACGGAAGCCGCTTTTTTTATGAGCATCAATACATTGGCAGGTATTTTTGGCTCCATCGCTTATGGATTTGTCTCTGACAAATTCTTTGATGCAAGGAGGCCACCAGCAAATTTAATTTTTGCTGTAGTGGAAGTCGCCGCTCTGGTATTGATCTTCTATGGCCCAACTAATGAGCTTATTCAGATGCTTGCTTTTGCATTGTATGGGGCTACCTTAAGTGGTCTTATGGCTTCACTTGGCGGTTTATTTGCAGTGGATATCGCTCCCAAAGGTGCAACTGGTGCCGCTATGGGTTTTGTCGGTATATTCAGCTATTTGGGGGCGGCGATTCAAGAAAATGTGAGCGCTTCATTGATTAGCAATAACACGATAATTACAGATGGAAATAGGATCTATGATTTTGATTCAGCAATTATGTTCTGGATTGGATCCTCAATAGTTTCACTATTATTGGCGGCATCCTTGTGGAATACCAAGGTAGTTAAATAAGTTTTTTAGCTGCTTCTAGATCGACTCAAAGAGAATAACTCCGGATCAATAGAAGCTTCTCTTTCTGTAATGATATCTGCTGCGAGATTTGCTGAACCCATAGCAAGCGTCCATCCAAGTGGACCTTGTCCACAATTAACAAAAAGTCCTCTGATTCTAGACCAACCGATAAAGGGCTTACCATCGGAGCTCATTGGTCTCAAACCTGCCCAGGGAATCGCATCAGATTCATTGACCAATTCATGAACACTCGGCAGAATTTTTTTAAGCGATTTGAGCATCATTTCGATCCTATTCTGATCTATTGATGTATCAAAACCAGCAAACTCAGCAGTACTCACCATCCTCAAACGATTACCTAGAGGAGTAAATACAATGTTTTGAGAATCATCTAATACGGGCAAAGGAAGCTGTCTTTTTAGGTTGTCAACATGCACAGTCAGTGAATATCCTTTTGCGGGTTTCACATCCAGATTTAACCCGACTTTTTTTAGAATCTTTGGGCTGACTGCACCAGCCGCAAGAACGACACGATCTGCTTCAATGAATTCATTATTTGTTTTTACGCCAACAACCTCATTGTCATGAATCACTATTTCTTCTGCAGTTTCGTTATACTGAACTTTGCCTCCGGATTTGATGAATTCCTTTTCAATTTCGGTACAAAAGAGATGCGCATCGCCAAACTCATCATTGAAAAAATGAATTCCCTTGTAAATTTTTGGCTTCATGCTCTCAAGCGCTGGAACCAGCGATATAATTTCATCGGGCCCAATAACTCGGCATTTCATACCATACTGTCTGAGTGAATCGCACAGATTGCTCTTGCCCTGAAAATCGTCTCGCTCTTGAAAAATACTCAATGTTCCCTCTGTACCTCGACAGTATTCAAGTCCCAACTTCTCAGATAATTCTTGTGTTTTTTTTAGAGAGTAGCTTGTTAAGTAATAATTATCTCTGCACGCTCTATCAAAATGTGACTTCGAGGAATATCTCAAAAATTTCATACCCCATGACATCAAATCAGGGATTGCACTCCATCTCAGACGCATTGAAGCTTGCGGATTGAATAGAGATTTTACTAGATTCTTATATACTCCGGGGCCATTCCATGGTTCAGGCATGGATGGTGTCAACATGCCTGCATTAGCATAACTTGCCGATGATGCAGGTGTACTGAGTTGATCGATTACCGTAACGGATTGCCCACGCTGGATTAATTCGTAAGCAGTGGTAATGCCCATCAATCCTGCACCAATAACTAAATTTTCTACTCTTTTCATCTGCAAATGAAGGTTATTCTGCGAAAGCCATAAATAATATTACAAATAAGAAGATCGGTGCTACAAAACGAACCATAAATAGCCATGATTTAAAGTGAACTTTATTCTCTATGCCCGTTTCTCTTTTTGTTAGATCCTGAGAGACAAACCAACCAAGAAAAATTGATAAAAGCATACTTCCAATCAATAGGAGAACATTAGCCGCCATGAAATCTAAGGTATCGAATATTGTTTTTCCCTCAAACAATGGAATGAAATTCAGGGGATAAAATTCTGACCATGCGCCAAGAGACATAATTGACAAAAACCCCAATATCCATGCAGCCGATGCTGTAAGCAGTATGCCTTTTGTCCTCTCAATCTGTAACTTCTCTTTTACCCAAGAGACAACACTCTCTGCAATGCCAATACAAGAAGATAGAGACGCAGTAATTAATAAAAGAAAGAATAAAGCGCCAAATAGATTTCCTGCAGGCATTTGACCAAATGCAAGAGGCAAAGTTTCAAAAGCAAGGCCGGCTCCACTATTTACCTCTAGCCCGTATCCAAAAACAAGCGGGAAAATGGCAAATCCAGCCAGGATTGCAACAAAAGTATCGGCAAAAATGAGTGTTACAGACGATCTGGGAATAGAAAAATCTTGAGGCAGATAAGAACCAAATACAATAAGCGTTCCCCATCCGATTCCAATAGAAAAGAAGGCCTGTCCCATTGCCTGCATGATGGTTGAAAACGAAACTTTACTAAAATCTGGCTCAAGCAAAAAACGAATAGTAGCTGATAGGTCACCTGTGACAGCGCTGTATATCATCATTATTACTAGAATAAGAAAAAGCGCTGGCATCAATATTTTTACAGCTCTCTCAATGCCTGCCTGTACACCTTTACGGACGACGAAAATAACCAGAAGGTAGATAACCGTATTCCAGAACAGCAGTCGCCAAGGATTATTATTCAGGGAACTGAACATTTCAACCGAACGAGCTGCATCTATATTTTCCAGATATCCGAAGGCGGCCCTAAAAAAGTAGTCCAGAGTCCAGCCTGAAATTACGCTGTAATAAGACAATATTATAAAGGCGCAAAGAACACCCAGACTTCCCACCTTGCCCCATTGCTTTGACACGCTTGACTCATTAGCAATATTTATAATGCTTCCTGGAGCACTGCTTCTTCCTCTTTTTCCTATGGTTAATTCGGTTATCAATAGCGGCAATCCAATCAACAATGCACAAGCAAGATAAATGATTAAGAACGCACTTCCTCCGTTTTGACCCGTGACGTATGGAAATCGCCATATATTGCCCATTCCCACTGCGAACCCAATCGAAGCAAGAAGAAAACCGTATCTTGATGACCATTGATCGGTATTTTTTGATGAGATTGTTGACATCTTAAGCCTTTCTTTTATGAATTTATATTGAGTGCGTGTATGCTTAATGATACACAATAATTTTCTATCATAACTAGAGATATGGAATATATGAAATGAAAAAGATTAATACGTATTTATTTGCTCTATTTTTAATGAGTAATATCGCTTACGGAGATACCTTGATTCATGCAGGAAAGGTGATAGATGGTATTTCAGACGCCGTCATAGAGAACGTAACTATTCGAATAGAAGGATCTAGAATTCAAAACATTGAGTCTGGATTCACTGATCCAGATCCAAATGACATATTGATTGATCTCAAGGATCAAACTGTATTACCTGGTCTCATTGATACACATGTTCATTTGACGGGTGAATACAATGAAAATAGTCGTTTAAAAAGATTTATATCAAATGAAGCCGACTATGCTCTTGATTCTGCATTGTATGCAAAAAAGACATTAGAGGCGGGATTTACGGTCGTCAGGAATTTAGGTGATACGTACAATGTAACTATTGCTCTCAATAAGGCAATCAAATCAAATACAGTGCCAGGACCAATGATATTCACTGCTGGAAAAACGCTAAGTTCAACTGGTGGGCATGGTGATCCAACAAATGGATGGGCAAAAATTATTATGGGTGATCCCGGTCCCAACGAGGGAATTGTCAATGGTGTCGAAGATGCCAGAAAAGCAGTCAGGCAAAGGTATAAAGATGGTGCTGATTGGATAAAAATTACGGCCACTGGAGGTGTTTTAAGTGTCGCTAAAAGTGGAGAAAACCCTCAATTTACTGATGATGAGTTAACGGCGATTGTCGAGACTGCTAAAGATTATGGAATGAGAGTTGCAGCTCACGCTCACGGCAGCGAGGGAATGAAAAGAGCTGTTCTGGCTGGAGTGGCTTCAGTTGAGCATGGCACATACATGAACAGAGAAATAATGGATCTGATGATTGATAGAGGGACTTATTACGTTCCGACACTTCTGGCAAGCGACTGGGTAGCAGAAAAAGCAGAAATTGATGGTTTCTTTCCAGAGCTCGTCCGACCAAAAGCTGCCGAAATTGGACCGGTTGCATTGGGCACTTTCACTGACGCATACAGCTATGGAGTGCCCATCGTTTTTGGTACCGATACAGGTGTATCTGCGCACGGGGATAATGCTCAAGAATTTGCACTCATGGTTCGAGGCGGCATGCCCGAGATGGAGGCCATTCAATCGGCGACCTCGGTAGCTGCAAGATTTTTGGAAATTGAAAATACGCATGGAAGTATTGAAGTTGGTAAACAGGCAGATCTTATTTCTGTGAAAAAGGATCCGTTAAGAGATATTTCGTCTTTGGAAAGTGTTAATTTTGTGATGAAAGCGGGTCTTATCTATAAAAATGAAGTTCTTTAATAATCTAACCAAATGAAAGAATTATTTATGAAAAAAAAATACATATATACATTATTGCTCTGTTTTATTCTCAATGGAGAAGCTATAACTGAAGAAACCAAAAAAGAAGAGATAACAACAAATAATATTGAAGTCACTTTCAAACAATTCTCTGATTTACTTGATATGGAGTATAAAGATTTTGAAGATTTACTGGATGCTGCTGAGATAGAGATATCAGGTTCAGAAACTGTCTTTACCAAGGAAAATCAGATGAAATTAGCTCAGTTCCTTCAGAGTTTCTCAAATCTTGAGAAAACATCAGGTGAAACTGAATGCAGAAAAGATGAGATGCTTTTTTGTCAGAGTGAGAGAAGAATAAGTGACGGCAGAAGCGGGAGAAATAAAACGGCTGATAATGTCATCTGTCAATGTGGTCCCATCCAAATTCTGTCTTGGTAACGCCCACAAGGTTTTAGGTGATCAGAGTAGCTACCTCATAAGTGCGTGGTAACTTGGGGTGCTTTTTCACTTTCAATCTCATCTTTCCATTGAGATACGTTCATTTCAATGGATATAAAACCAACAATCCAGACGGCTTCATCCCAAGCGAAATAATAATGCCCCAGATAAGCCCAGTAGGCAGCCATTAACCACAACGAAGAATACAAAATATATTTTGATATTTTAATAAAATTAATGATGATGCCTCTGGTGATTGAACGATCATGGAGCCACACCATGACCTCAATAGTGGCCAATATCATTAACCAAACCAAAACCTCAAGTAGATCAACTAGGGCTAGATTTTTTTCAAGATTCAACCCACTCGTATCGGTAACCACTATATTT